>ULXP01086360.1_pt1 | contig 38827 bp, 33 predicted proteins | sample 1961351 | NCBI WGS metagenome assembly ULXP01 (sample SAMEA4835840, study PRJEB28245) | human gut metagenome | biome: gut microbiome; material: fecal sample | place: Denmark | collected 2008 | reverse complement strand
TTGTAGGCTCTTTCCCTTACCCCAACTTTTATTATAGAGCCCCAAAAGCTGAGGACAATTTTCATATCCTCAGCTTTATTTTTTCTGTTTATTCTTTTTTTAATAAATCAAAAAGGGAGGATTCATGATTAGGAATATTTGATACTCTTTTATATTCTTTAATTGCATTAATTAAAGAATCAACATCTTCAAAATATTCCGTTATAAAAGTTTTACTTTTCACATTTTTATAAGATAAATCTTCTTTACAATAGCTACTTGGTTTCTTTTTAGATTTTTTGTAATCCTCATATTTGTTTTCGTTACAGATAATTAACATTTCAATTTCAGGCGCAGTAATTATATTTATTACATCAATCTTATGTTGGTAGGCTCTGCTGATTTTGAAGTTTTCGTTTCGTGAATCCAGGATTCTTAATACCGTTATTTTGTCATCAAAACCTTTTCTCAGATATTGTTGTTCAAATTTTTGACCACTACGACTTCTAAGTACATCTTCTTCGAGTAAATCTTTTCTGTCAAAAATAAGTTTATTGTTATCCAGCAAAATGTTGATAATAACTTGTTCTGCAGTGCCTTCACATATACATGCTATATATTTAGAAAATTCCTTGTTTCCTCCTAAATGCTATCGCTGATAATAGCATTTTTCAAATTCATATATGCATCGTAAATGGGAAGTGTACCTCCCAAAAGACCGCTTTGATATGCTTCACTCTTTTTTATATCATTTCTTTTTAAAATTTTCGATAAGTTTTCTATAGTTATTCCTTGACGATTTCTGACAATATATATATTGTCGTTGCGCTCAAATTCGTCAAGCAATTCAGAATAGTGGGTTGAAAAAATAAGGGTAGCGCCTTTTTTGTTAACCTTTTTATCCATATAAAAACGAATTAAAGTTGATACGATTTCTCTGTTAAAGTGGTTTTCTAATTCGTCTATTATTAGATATCCTCCGTTATTGAATATGCGAATAGCGTATAAAAATGTATTGATGCCCTTTATCGTACCGGAAGAGAGATAACGATTTAATTCAGAAAATTGATTCAAAATCATCTCGTTTTTTGACTTAAACTTTAAATGAATATTTGATTTATTTTTTTCTTTATTTATTTTTAAATATTCTATGCTCGGATCAAAAAAAGAAATTAATTCAACAGGACAGTCTTCAGATATATCTAATTCATTAATGCTAGTATAACGGAGCATATCTGTATAATTAATAGATTCTTTGTTTCTTTTATTGAAGGCAACCATAATACTAACATCATCTAAAAGAAATTCAGAATTAACATCGCGAGTAAAATTAGTTTCTATATCTGAGAAATCATATAAGGCTTTTTTTGCTTTAATTTTAGATATATCCTTTGATTTTAATGTTTCGGATACAATTTTCAATTTATTATTTTCTTTTGCAATAACAGTATTTAGAAGGTATACCGATTTGTTGTTTTGAGTTTCAGAGAAAAAGAAAGTATCGAAAGAAACTGTATTATTATCGGCTATACCATCTAAAACTTCTGAACATGTAATACTGTTTATCGGGGTATTGTTTAACATACCAAAAACAAAAGTTATTAATTTTAGCACAGAAGTTTTACCGGAAGCGTTGATTCCGGTAAATGAAATAACATTATTTTTATAAAAAGTGTTAGATGGTGTAGAAAATAGTTCGCTCATGTTTTCTGCATTTTCACTATTAACTCTTTGTTGAGGTAAAAAATCGATTTCGCATATTCCATTAAATAAAGGAAGATCTTTGGCTGCTATTTTTAAAATCTTCATGTGAATCACTCCTGCTAATTACGCAATATATGTTTTTATATGTGTATTATACCACTATAAATGCAATTATTCAATGATAAAAACGGAAATCACGGTTTTAGATGTAAAAACAAACGATTTTGAAATACAGAATAATTTATATAACGCTGTTTGTCATCAATACTTTCATTGAAAATTATAGCCCCAAAAGGCGGAAATGTTCAATGAAATTGTTTTTTGATTGAATCATTTTGTAATTAAAAGAGTGTTTTAGTTCACAAGATATAAAAAAAGACTGATTTAATTAAATAATATATAAAAATTGATTAAAATCCACTTGCAAGCAGAATACAATTGTAGTACAATATATTGTATAGATTGCAGATCTGGCAATTAACATAAAAGAATAGGATGATTTTATGGAATCCGAAAAGCCAAAATTAAAAATTTCACCTAAAATTCTCCCGTCAAAGAAACTGTAGTTATGAATTCAGGCAATGTGTCACCGCTTTTAAGGAGAGTATTTTTATTCTTAGAGGATAAAAACTGGCAGGAGGCTGATGAATACTGCGAAAAGGTGTTAGATCTTGATCCTGAAAATGCAATGGCTTATGTCGGAAAGCTTATGGCTGAGTTACAGGTTAGCAAAGAGGAAAATCTGGCAAATTGTGAAGAGCCTTTTGATAACAGCAATAACTATCAAAAAGCGGTTCGTTTTGCAGATGATGAACTCAAGACAAAACTTGTCGGTTATGTAAACACTATCAAAGATAGAAACGAAGAACGCAAGCGTATGGAAGAAGAGCGTAGGCTCAATGCTCTGTATAATGAAGCCTTAGAAATGATAACTAAAGCGAAAAACAGAGATATAGATTATCTGAACAAGGCTGTTCGTATATTAATGCATATTTCTTCGTATAAAGATTCCGAACAGATTTTACAGAATTGCTTGGAAGAAATAGATGAATTAAAAGAGAAAGAAATCGAAACGAATAAAAATACCAAATACAATGTTACAAAAAGAAATATTGATGATTGTAACACCATTGAAAGTTACAATAAAATAATAGAATCGTTTACTGAACTGGATGGGTGGAAGGACTCTAAACAACAGATTGAAATTTGTAAACAAAAAATTGAAAAAATTGAAGAAGAACAGCGTCAGCAGAAAATAAAAGAGCAAGAAGAACAAGCAAAACACAAAGCTAAAATAGCTCGTATACGAAAGAGAGTTATAATTGGTGTTTCCGCATTTGCCTCACTCGCTCTGATACTTGTAATTATTCTAAATATGGTGATAGTACCTTCTATTCAAAGCAGTAAATACGAACAGGCAACGAAATATATAAACGAAGGTAAATATTTGGATGGAAGAAATCTCTTGGTTGAATTAGGTTCATATAAAGATTCATTGCAATTGCTAAATAATAAGATTTCTTGTGGGGATCGTTTTACAATTGCCAAAAAATCCGATGGTAAGGTTGTTGCTACGGGTCTTAACAGCAACGGACAATGCGAAGTATCAGATTGGAAAGATATAGTTGCTGTTTCGGCAAGCTGTAATCATACAGTAGGCTTAAAATCAGATGGAACAGTTGTTGCTGTTGGTGTTAATGATTTTGGTCAGTGTGATGTATCAGATTGGAAGGATATAGTTACTGTTTCAGCAGGATATAACCATACAGTAGGCTTAAAATCAGACGGCACAGTTGTGGCTGTTGGTGATGACAGTTTGAATCAGTGTGATGTATATTCTTGGCAAGATATTGTTGAAATTTCAACAAGCGACTTAAATACAGTAGGCTTAAAATCAGACGGAACAGTTGTTGCTGCAGGAAGCAATCTAGCCGGTCAATGCGATATATCTTCTTGGAAAGATATAATTGCTGTTTCTACAGGTAATTGTTTTTCAGTAGGCCTAAAGTCAGACGGAACGGTTGTTACTGTTGGTATAAATGCTTTCGGTCAGTGTGATGTATCTTCTTGGAAAGACATTGTTGAAGTTTCAGCAGGCGAAAGTTTTACAGTAGGCTTAAAGTCAGACGGCACAGTTGTGGCTGTTGGTGATAATTATGATGGTCAATGTGATGTTTCCGATTGGAAGTTGTGATAATAATTTTTTAACGGGTGATGAAATGATAACATTTTTATTTGGTGCAGGTGCGGATGTTGGTTACGGCTTACACGAAGGAACTTCATTTATATCTCCGTTATTACTTGATGGATATAAAAAGGAAAGAAAACAACTTTTAGGTGAAAATGTAGGAACATACAAGCTCATCTATCCTCAAAGTACAAAAGTTTATTTACAAACTGTTTTTAGCTATAAAAATGAAGCCAAAAATGTTTTTAGCGAAAAGGAAGTTAATAAACTTATAAACTATTACAATGGTGATAGTGATGAAAGAGAAAAGTTGAAAGACTATGCTCATGAGTTTTGTAAAAAAATTTATGGGAAAATTAAAGATTCGGTAGGTAACAAAAATTTTGATGATATTGAATTGAAATTTTTTATAGATAATGCAGTTTTCTTTGATTCAATTGACGAAAAATTTAATGCTTTACGGTGTATCCCCCTGAATTCAAACGGTAAAAGAGTGTTAAATGCATACGCAACGATTTTTATTACTATGATGAAGTCAAGATATAATATAGGAGAAAAATTTAAGTGGTCATATCCAAACATTTTTAAATTTTTATGCGAGAACGGTTTTAACTATGAAAAATGTGATGATACATACTACAGTGCTTTAAGTGAGCTTCAAAACGACAAATACAGTATTGTGACAACCAACTATACAAATATTGCCGAAAGAGTTACTCAAAGCGATGTAATATATCTTCATGGTAACCTAACTTGGTTTGAAGACTATAAAAATTTAACAGTGTATGACTGCTTAATTGACAGCGAAAGAGATGAGGCTTTAAAAAATCTTGACACAATTATGCCGTTTATTTTTATCCCAAGCGGTGTTAAACCGATTGTCTGCAAAAAAGAAATACTCGAGTTCTGTAAATTTATTGAGCAATTATCAAAAAGCAAAATCCTTTGCGTGGTTGGTTATAAATTTAACTCGGAAGATAATCATATTAATTCAATTATTGCCGATTGGCTTAGAGCGGAAAATCACATTTTACTGTATTTTAATTTTAAGAAATCGCTTGATTTAAAAAAACTTACCTGGATTTCAGATTCATTTTCAATAAAAGAGTTTGAACTTGGAGAAAATATTGATTTTGAAAAGACTTTAAATCAGAATAAAAACAATATAGTCAATATAAACATTGACGAAACCACAAGCTTCAACTGCTTTAAAGGTTTTGTTAACTATGTAAAGCAACAATCCGCCGATAGCCAATAAAAAACTAAATACCCAAACCAAAACCTCCTGTAGTAGTATTAGAACCGCTATCACAGGAGGTCATTTTTATCGTTCACTTTTTCAGTCTTGTTTTGCTGAATTCAGAGGGTAGAAATATTCATAAATAAGTGCTATAATAATGCTATATTATTGACATAGATGCATAAGAAGAGAAAATATACGGTTTGCGCAGAAGAAATAAATAAAATCTGTCCGCAATGTTTTCTTTCACAATAAATCTTTGGTTAAGGAAAGAAAGTTCGTTTTCGCAAATCAACGGTTGGAAAGAACAGTCCTAATGTGTTAGCTATAAAAAGAATAAACGAAATTTGCGAAATATAAAATATTGATTTTAGTTTATTAGAATTAGAAGAGATAAACACCGGAAAGGATGAATAATTATAATGGCTATGAATAATAAGAAAGAGCAGGAACGTGATGAACTTCATCGTGCCATATGGGCAATTGCAGATGAACTTCGTGGAGCAGTAGATGGTTGGGATTTTAAAAATTATGTCCTCGGCACAATGTTCTATAGATATATTTCTGAAAACATAACGAACTACATTAATGCAGGCGAAATAGAGGCAGGTAATACTGACTTTGATTATGTACAGATGGCTGATTATAAAGCTGAACAAGCAAGAAAAGGCCTTGTTCAAGAAAAAGGTTTTTTCATTCTTCCGTCTGAACTTTTCTGTAATGTAAGGGCAAAAGCAAAGGAAGATGAAAACCTTAATGAAACACTTGAAATGGTCTTCCGTCATATTGAAGAATCAGCTAAAGGCAGCGAATCGGAATCTGACTTCGCAGGACTTTTTGATGACTTCGATGTGAACAGCAATAAGCTTGGTTCAACAGTTGCAAAGAGAAATGAGAAACTTTGCAAACTCCTTGACGGTGTTGCTGATATGAACCTTGGTGATGTGAAAAATCACGATATTGATGCTTTTGGCGATGCTTACGAATACCTTATGACTATGTACGCATCTAATGCCGGTAAATCCGGTGGTGAGTTCTTTACTCCGGCAGATGTGTCGGAGCTTCTTACCCGACTCGGTACGGTTGGCAAAACTGCAATAAATAAGGTTTATGACCCTGCTTGTGGTTCGGGTTCTCTGCTTTTAAAGGCTGAAAAGGTGCTTGGCAGAGATAAGGTTCTCAACGGCTTTTATGGACAGGAGATCAATATTACAACCTATAACCTTTGCCGTATTAACATGTTCTTGCATGATATAGATTTTGATAAATTTGATATTGCCTGCGAAGATACTCTTATTGCTCCTGCACATTGGGATGATGAGCCTTTTGAACTGATAGTTTCAAATCCGCCTTATTCTATTAAATGGGCGGGCGATGATAATCCGTTGCTTATCAATGACCCTCGTTTTGCACCGGCAGGAGTCCTCGCTCCAAAAAGCAAGGCAGATATGGCATTTATTATGCACAGCCTTTCTTGGCTTGCATCAAACGGAACGGCTGCAATCGTTTGTTTCCCAGGAATTATGTACCGTGGTGGTGCTGAAAAGAAAATTCGTAAATATCTTATTGACAATAACTATGTGGATTGCATTATTCAGTTACCGTCAAATCTTTTCTTTGGCACATCAATCGCAACCTGCATTATGGTGCTTAAGAAAGGCAAAGCAGACAGTAAGACTTTATTCATTGACGCAACTAACGAATGCATCAAGGTGACAAACAATAATAAGCTTACACAAGAGAACATGGACAAGATTGTTGACTGTTTTGCAAATCGCAGTGAAATGGAGCATTTCTCACACCTTGCAACATACGATGAGGTTGCAGAAAATGACTACAACCTTTCTGTATCTACATATGTTGAGGCAGAGGACACAAGAGAAAAAATTGACATTGTGAAGCTTAATGCAGAGATTAAGGAAATTGTTGCTCGTGAACAAGTGCTTCGTGATGAGATTGATAAAATAATCGCAGAAATCGAGGTGGAAGCATGAGTAACGAATTTCAGTTTTTAATTTATAAATCTGCCGAGGAAAATGTTTCTGTCAATGCATTTATTCAGAATGAATCAATTTGGATAACAGCAAATCAAATGGCGATTCTTTTTGATAAAAGTGAATCCACTATACGAAAGCATATCAATAACGTTTTTGATGAAGGGGAATTGGACAGAGAAAACAACACGCAAAAAGTGCGTGTTGATGGAGTAAAGCAACCGGTTGCATTTTACAACCTTGATACTATTATTTCAGTTGGCTATCGTGTCAATTCACGCAAAGCAACACAGTTTAGAATTTGGGCAACAAGCGTTTTAAAAGAATATATGCTCAAAGGCTTTGCGATGGATGATGAACGCTTAAAACAAGGTCAAACAGCATTTGGTAAAGACTACTTTCGTGAATTGCTTGAAAGGGTTCGTTCTATTCGAGCAAGTGAGCGTCGTATATGGCAACAAATTACTGATATTTTTGCAGAATGCAGCATTGATTATGATAAGCATTCGCAAATTACTCACGATTTTTATGCCATGGTGCAAAATAAATTTCACTATGCCATTGTAGGACAGACTGCGGCAGAAATTGTTTATACCAAAGCAGACAAGACGAAAAAAAACATGGGACTTACCACATGGAAAAATGCACCGAACGGACGTATTTTGAAGTCGGATGTAGTGATTGCAAAAAATTATCTGGAAGAAAAACAAATTCGACAATTAGAAAGGACAGTAACAGGATATTTTGATTATATTGAAGATTTAATAGAGCGCGAAAATACTTTTACTATGGAGGAATTTGCAGCCAGTGTGAATGAGTTTCTAGCATTTCGAAGATATGATATTCTGCGTGATAAAGGAAAAATTTCCGGCAAAACAGCAAAGGAAAAAGCTACCACCGAATATATGGAGTTTAATAAAACGCAAAAAATTACTTCTGATTTTGATAAAGCGGTTAATAAGATGCTTAAGGCAGGTGAAGAAGAATGAGCAGATTAGATGAATTGATAAAGGAACTTTGCCCGAATGGGGTGGAATATAGAAGAGTTGGTGATATAGCTAATATAAGTCGGGGAAAAGTTATGTCTAAAAAGTATTTAAAGGAAAATGCAGGAGAATATCCTGTATATTCATCACAAACAGAAAATGATGGTAAGCTAGGGGCGATAACCACATATATGTTTGATGGAGAGTACTTAACATGGACTACAGATGGGGCAAATGCTGGGACTGTATTTTATAGAACTGGAAAATTCAGTGTTACAAATGTCTGTGGTGTTATAGATAATACATCCAAAGATGTGGACACTAAATATCTTTATTATACTCTTAATAGGGAAGCTCCGCATTATGTCAATTCTGGAATGGGTAATCCAAAATTGATGAGCAATGTAATGGCGAGAATAAACTTGCCCGTACCTCCTTTGGAGGTACAACGTGAAATAGTCCGTATATTGGACTCTTTCACGTTACTTACAGCCGAGCTTACAGCCGAGCTTACAGCCGAGCTTACAGCTCGGAAGAAACAGTATGAGTATTATAGGAATGAACTTTTGACTTTTGAAACTAATATTCATAACGAAAAGCTTAAATCTGTTGCGAAAATATCAAGAGGTGTTAGAGTAACCAAAAGTCAACTTAATGATAAGGGGTATCCGGTGTATCAAAATGCACTGGCTCCTATGGGGTATCATTCTGAATACAATGTTTCGGGTGGTACGACTTATGTTATTAGTGCTGGAGCTGCGGGAGAAATTGGCTTTTCAGATGAGAATTTTTGGGCAGCTGATGACTGTTTAGTTTTTACGGAACTAAATGGCGTGACTAATAAGTATGTTTATCATTTTCTGATGACCAAAAAAGACTATATTAAAGCAAGAGTAAGAAAAGCTAGCATACCCAGATTGTCACGAGAAGTGATTGAAAATCTGTTGATACCTATGCCTAGTATAGAAATTCAAAATAAAATTGTTGATACTCTTGATAACTTTGAGCAGATTTGTAATGACCTCAACATAGGCCTTCCGGCAGAGATTGAAGCACGTCAAAAACAATATGAATTTTATCGCGATTTGCTCTTGACATTCGCAGAGAATGGGGCGACAATTCTGACAGACAGACAGACAGACAGACAGACAGACAGACAGACAGACAGACAAGCAATAATTAGGCTTATTCAGTATGTCTTTGGTTATGCTCCTGTTAAGTTAAAGGATATAGCGGAATATTCAAAGGATAGAATTGAAGCTGCTGATGTTGATGAAAACACATATGTTGGAGTAGATAATTTACTACAAAACAAAAAAGGAAAGACTGTATCTAATTGTATTCCTCAAATAGGAAGATTAACACAATACAAGTACGGAGATGTATTAATAGGTAATATCAGACCATATTTAAGAAAAATATGGCTCGCAGATAACAATGGTGGTACAAACGGAGATGTGTTGGTAATAAGGGGTCACGAAGATATTATTATTTCGAGATTTCTATACTACTGTTTATCATCCGAGAATTTCTTTGAATATGATAATCGTAATTCTAAAGGTGCTAAAATGCCTAGGGGAAATAAAGAGGCTATTATGGAATATTCTTTTGGAATTCCTACCATAGAAGAACAAGAAAGAATTGTGTCTATCCTTGATAGGTTTGATTCATTATGTAATGATATTTCATTAGGCTTACCTGCCGAGATTGAGGCAAGACAAAAGCAATATGAATATTACAGAGATAAATTGCTGACTTTTAAAGAGTTAGCATAAGGAGGTGTTTTGCATGCCATTCTTTAACATAGTGGCGGCAACAACAGAAAATACAGTTGTTACAGAATATGAGCCTGTAACAACACGCTCTACAGGTTATCAGTCTGAAGCAGCTTTGGAAAAAGAATTTATTCGTATGCTCACTGAACAGGGCTACGAGTATTTGACAATACATCATGAAAAGGATTTGATACAAAACCTTCGCATTCAGCTTGAAAAGCTGAATAGCTATCAGTTTTCTGAATCAGAATGGGACAGATTTTTCAAGGATTCCATTGCAAGTCAGCACGAAGGAATAGTTGAAAAGACTCGTAAAATTCAGGAAGATAATGTTCAGGTATTAAAGCGTGATGACGGTAGCACAAAAAATATTACTCTTATTGACAAGAAGAATATTCATAATAACTTTTTACAGGTCATCAATCAGTATGTAATTGGCACTGCCGAAGGTGCAAATCGTGATAACCGTTATGATGTTACTATACTGGTTAATGGTTTGCCCCTTGTTCATGTGGAGCTAAAACGCAGAGGTGTGGCTATTCGTGAGGCATTCAATCAGATAAACCGTTATCAGCGTGATTCGTTTTGGGCAGGATGTGGGTTGTTTGAATATGTTCAGATTTTCGTTATTTCAAATGGAACTAATACAAAATACTATTCCAACAGCACTCGTTTTAATGCAATCAAAGATGTAAATGCATCTTCTAATGCAAAGAAAGGCAAGACAAGCAACAGCTTTGAATTTACTTCCTTTTGGGCGGATGCAAACAATCGTGTTATTCCTGATTTGATTGACTTTACAAGAACATTTTTTGCAAAGCATACTATTTTAAATATCATTACCAAATACTGTATTTTTACATCGGAAAATATGCTTATGGTAATGCGCCCATATCAGATTACAGCTACCGAGCGTATTTTAAATCGTATCGAAATTGCTAATAACTATAAAAAATATGGTGATGTTGCAGGTGGTGGATACATCTGGCATACAACAGGTTCAGGTAAGACACTTACATCATTCAAGACCGCAAGACAGGCTTCGTTGCTTCCTTATATTGACAAGGTACTCTTTGTGGTTGACCGTAAGGACTTGGATTACCAGACAATGAAAGAATATGATCGTTTTGAAAAAGGTGCAGCTAATAGCAATACCTCTACTGCTATTTTGAAAAAGCAGTTAGAGGATAGCAATGCACACATTATCATTACGACTATTCAGAAACTTGCAACCTTCATCAAGAAAAATAAAGAACACGAAGTTTATAACAAGCACGTGGTTATCATATTTGACGAATGCCATAGAAGTCAGTTTGGTGATATGCACGCCGCTATTGTAAAAAGCTTTAAAAAATATCATCTGTTTGGCTTTACAGGAACGCCAATCTTTCCGGCTAATGCAGGAAGTGTTCGTAAGCCACAGTTCTTTACAACAGAGCAGACCTTTGGTGACCAACTCCATACATATACTATTGTTGATGCTATCAACGATAAGAATGTTCTTCCGTTTAGAGTTGATTATGTAAAAACTATAGATATAGGGGAGGATATTGACGATGAACAGGTGTGGGATATTGCCCGTGAAAAGGCTATGATGGCACCTGAAAGGATAAGCTTAGTTACAAAGTATATTCTTGACAATTTCGATAGAAAGACCTATCGTGGCGATAAGACTTATATTTACAATACACTAACCAATATTTCTGAAGTTGCTTCCGGCAAAAATGGTGCAGTAGAAGAAATTAAACAAAAACAACGAGTGAGCGGATTTAACTCTATCTTTGCTGTTGCTTCTGTTCCTATGGCAAAATTGTACTATCAGGAATTTAAGAAACAAATGGAGGCTGATCCAACCAAAAAGCTCCGTATTGCTACCATATATAGCTATGGTGCAAACGAAGCCGAGTATGACGAAGGTACGAGCGGTATTCTTGATGAAGAAAATTCAGAAGATACATCTGCACTTGACCGTTCTTCAAGAGATTTTCTTGAATCTGCTATCAAGGATTACAACGAGATGTTCCATACGAACTACTCGACAGACAGTGATAAATTTCAGAACTATTATAAAGATGTTTCACTCCGTATGAAGAACAAGGAACTTGATTTGCTTATCGTAGTAAATATGTTCCTTACAGGCTTTGACGCCACGACCTTAAATACATTATGGGTTGATAAAAATTTGAAGATGCATGGCCTTATTCAGGCATTCTCAAGAACAAACAGAATTCTTAACTCTATAAAGACATTCGGAAACATCGTATGCTTTAGAAATCTTCAGAAGCGTGTAGATACTGCCATTTCACTTTTCGGTGATAAAAATGCAGGTGGTATTGTTCTGATGAAAGGATTCAAAGATTACTACTATGGTTATGAAGGTATTGATGGCAAGCTGCATCCGGGATATATGGATATGATGGATGATCTTACATCTAAATTTCCACTTTCAGAGCCACAGATTATAGGAGAACAGAAGCAAAAAGACTTTATTTCACTGTTCGGTGCAATACTTCGTATGAGAAATCTTTTATCTGCATTTGATGAATTTGCAGGTAAAGAGATTATTACCGAGCGAGATTTACAGAATTACCTAGGCAGATATCAGGACTTGCGTGATGAGTGGAATGAAAAACGTAAAAAAGGTGAAAGCACAGATATCATTGATGATATTGTTTTTGAAGTTGAACTTATCAAACAGATAGAAATCAATATTGACTATATCCTTATGCTTGTTAAGAAATATCATGATAGCCATTGTGAAGATAAGGAAGTCCTTGTTACAATCAAAAAAGCTATTGATGCCAGTCCTGAACTCCGCAGTAAAAAAGCACTTATCGAAACCTTTATCTCCGGAATCAATGATGTTGAAGATGTTATGATGGAGTGGCACGATTATGTTTCTGAAAGGCGAGAGGAAGAACTTGTTCAGATTATTAAAGAAGAAAAATTGAAAGGACCCGAAACAAGAAAGTTTATTGAAAATGCATTCCGTGATGGTGAAATTAAAACCACAGGTACAGACATTGATAAGCTTATGCCTCCTATATCACGCTTTGGTGACAGTAACAGAGCTGTTAAAAAACAAGGCATCATTGATAAACTGAAATCATTTTTTGAGAAATTTTTTGATGTCGGCGGTTCATTTACTGCGGAAAAGCCTAAGGTTTTCAATTATGCAGATATGATGACTCAGCAGCCCGCTCTTATGGTTGCGGAGGATTCAGTTCCTTATGGCGAGAAAAAGGATGGTGATTAAAGTGCTGTTTGATGAAAAAGATTATAGGGTGTTTGATAACGCAGATTCTCGCAACTACTTTAAAGAAATACTTCAATCATATTATAGCCAGAATTACCGTGCTACTGTAGTTCTGCTCTATTCATTTGTCATATACGACTTATTTATAAAACTACAAAATATGGCAAACGAAGGTGATAAAAAAGCTGATAAAAAACTAAAAGAAATCAATACTATGATTGAGGATGATGAGAAGTATTCAAAAGTCGAAAACGAGATTATTCAGTTTTTTAAAAATAATTGCCCACTATATTTTGATAGATTTATTGAAGATATTGATTATTTGAAAAACTGCAGGAATAAATGTGCTCATCTAAAGGTAAACGATAATACATTATATGTACCAAGTGATTATCATGCAAGAATGCTTATTTGTTCAATGTATGATCATATTCTTTCAGTAAAGGCACCTTTTATTATGGATTTATTTTCCATTGCTCAGACAGATGTAGAAGAGTATGCTGAATCTATTTCGCATATTCCTAGCAATGGTCTTGATAATTCGATTAAAAAGAGTATTGCTGAAAAATATTTAAAACGAATGACTTATGATTCTTTCAAGAAATCATACAAAACATTTGTACGTTTGTTGTTGGTGTCAGATGCAGAAGAATGTATAGAAAATGTTTATGGCTTATATGCTTTTGTATTTACAATGACTGATTATGCAATAAAAAATGGATATACAGCTTTGTTCTCTGAAGAAACAATAATTGATATCTATTCAAAAGTAAATGTAAAAGGATTAATAGATAGTTCACCACGAGCAAAAGCACTTATTTCCCTTATCACTTCCTATCCAATCGTTATGGATATTGTAAGAGATAATGAAGAGGTATTTGATTACATCAGTAAACGAGTATTAGCGAAACCACGTGGATTGAATCTATATAAAGTATTCTTTCCTCGTGAAAGCAAGAGTATTTATTGCTATTTCAAGGAAAACACGTCAGTTCATGAAGCAACTTATACGGAAATGCTATACGAGGCAGTGAAAGATTGTGATGATTTTAATTTGGCGGAGTTTGTTGTAATAATGGCTAATGCTATTCCAACATTTAATGGTTTTTATGATGCGGATTGCTATATGAGTTTCTTTAAAGACCATATAACAAAACTTTCAATATCCGAAATAAATGATGTGTTGAAAATTTATCGAAGAAATGGGCAGTGTACTAACAGAGCAAGAGATGCAGCTGACATGGCAGAAATAGAGAAATATATAAAAGAACAAGAGTCAACAGAAGAAAACACTGTTGAAGAATAATAATTTCACATACCATTTCGGTACTTGAGCATAAGAAAACGACCACATAGGAGCATTTATACTCTTGTATGGTCGTTATTTTTTGTTACCATTTACAATTTTTAAGCGAAAACAGCCTTAGAGTGTACCTTTTTGCGTTGAGAGCTATGATTGGGTTTTATGATTGGACGTTTACGGATAAAATAGTGTGTGAAAAATTTTGCTAAAGACTTGAATTGTTGGAATATATATGTTACAATAACAATACAGTCATCATCATTCTATACCGCTTTTTGTGAGAGATTTAAATTTAAACCATTTAAGTAGGCATAAATGCCGAAAAACCATTTTTTATTATTAAACTAAGAAAAAAGTTTTTAAAACTTTTAACGGAATCTTTAGAATTCCTAATCGGAAAAAACGTGAAATTAAGCTCAAGGGGGTGGTTTGCCCTTTTTTACCTTGAGAATGACAAAATAGAAGAAATATATGTGCAAGATTTTTGCATGTGTTGAAGATTATGAAGGGTACAAATTTTATGATTTGTACTTTTTTATTTATGAAAATGCAGAAGCACTTCGTATGGTCAAGAATTGATTTGTGACGGTGTCACATTGAGATATTTGAAAAAGAGAGATTGCATTAAGATGGGGGCAGTGTGCCCTTTTGAATACTAAAAACAGAATATTGTATATAAAGAGAGTACAATTTTTATTTGTACTCTCTTTTTGTTTGCAAGATAATGCCACATCCCGACAGCCGTGTTAAGGAGGCGATAAGAAAATAAAGAACGACATCAAATTAAGATGTTATTAACAGTGATAAAGTAAAAACATAGGTCGAAACAGACCTGATAACAGGTAAAAATGAACTATGTGTAGTTGCCTCACATAAAATTTAGGCAAACGCCCGTGATGTTTGGGCGCCGATTCAGTCGGCAAAAACATCAATTCAAAATGAAAGGAGTTTATATATGCAATATAAACTTTTGGTTTATACATGGCTATTGCGTTTTGTGGGCAATCATGAAAAGCGATGCCGCAATTACTTTATCTACTGAAAAATTTATTGAACAGATCAAAGCCGATACAATCGGTTTGGCGTTTACCAAGCTTCTTGAAGCAATGAATGTTTCAAGAGCTGATTATAGAGATGCGTACGGATTTGGCGAGGGAACTGTCGATCATATAGTAAACCGATATGATCTTGATATGAAACCCGACACAATAATTCGTGCAGTTTTGGTGCTTAATGTCGATTACAGACTGAGCAAATTTCTGCTCAATAAAGCAGGAATTTGTGAGGGTAACTGCCCCGCATCAAAAATATATTGGAGCGTTTTAAAGAAAGTCAATTCTGATTTTATTCCGTATTACAGCAAAAATATAAATTTTTTCGAAGAAGTTCCGAATACGATTAACGAAATAAATCAGAGAATAGATGAAACGATTGATAAAATGCCGATTTCAGATAAAAAGAGGGGGGAGTATAAGAAAAAATATAGAATTAAAGATGCATTAGCTGTATAAAAAATTTTATTATAACACATAATGCGAAAAAAGGGAACACAGTAAATCGCCTGTTGAATGTAATTTGCCGATGATATAATTTAGCTGTCATCGATGATAAATTATTTTTTCGGAGGTAAAATTATGAATATCAATTTAGTTGAAATTGATGCCAACAAGACTGTCGGCAAAAACCCTGTACTTGTTGATGTTGCACCGTCATATGTCTATGAGAACGGCAAAAGAACAGGTGAGGTCAGCGGATTTAAATACACCGTTGCCTTACCTGATAAGGCTTTTGAAAAGCTGACGGTCAAGATTGACGGCGAGTGCAAACTTGAAAAGCCTGATGACAGGCATTATCCGGTGGTCATCTTTGACGGACTTGAGATGCGTCCGTATTGGACTCCCGAGGGCTACAAGGTTTCTGCAACGGCGAAGAATATTCGTGCTGTCAATGTGGGAAAGGCTTAAACTGCACCAAATCAGTCTTTGCATGGTGTGCCTTAAGCACACCGTGCAGAGACTCTGCGATAGGGGTAGTATTACCCCTATCGTAGCAATGTAGCAGTAGCAGGGAGGTTGTATGGAAAGTACAAATCTTCAGTCGAGAAAATGGCTTTTGACCGTAAACAATCCGCTTGATTACGGACTGAACATGCTGAAATCAAGAACATTCTGCATCTGTTTAATCCTGATTATTTTTGCCTTGTGGATGAGATTGCAACAACAGGTACAAGGCACACGCACATTTTCATTTACTCAAAGTCACCAATTCGCTTTTCAACATTGAAAAAACGCTTCCCTATCGCCCACATTGACAAGGCTAACGGAAGTGTAATCGAAAACCGTGACTATCTTCGCAAAGATGGTAAGTGGAAAGGCTCTGATAAGGAACATACGAATCTTATTGATACATTTGAAGAGTTCGGTGATGTGCCAAAGCCTGTTGATGAGAATTCTCCTGATATGTCTGCATTGATTGAAGAAATTGAAAACGGACTTGATACATATGAAATCATCAAGCTCCATCCGAAATATGCTTTTAGGATAAAAGAAATTGACGCACTCAGGCAGACCGTACTTTCAAATATTTTCCGTGAAAAGAAACGTAATGTTACCGTTTACTATGTTTACGGAAAGTCAGGAACAGGCAAAACAATGGGAATATATCAAAAACACAGAGCGTCCGATATTTGCAGAATTACTGCTTATCGCCGTAACACAGGAATAAATTTTGACAGCTATCACGGACAATCTGTACTCGTTTTTGAAGAATTTGCGTCACAGATTCCGATAGAGGATATGCTGAATTATCTTGACATTTATCCGCTCATGCTTCCGGCAAGATTCAACGACAAAGTCGCTTGCTATGACACGGTGTATATCACCTCAAATATTTCTCTCGGTGAGCAATACAGCGAGGTTCAGCATTATAAGCCTGAAACATGGAAAGCCTTTCTGCGAAGAGTAAACTTTCTTGTTGAATACACCGATGTTAATACATACACGGTTACTGAAATCAACAAGGTGAAAGGGGTTAAAGCGGATGATTGATAACAATGACAAATCAAGCCTTCATAATCGGTGGAATATGCGTATCCTTGGTATATATTTCACAAACGGATTGAAAAGAATTTTCGGCAAAAATTCGGGCAGAGTTATTGCAATTATCTATCTTGCATTTTGTTTGATTTTCTGGGAATGTCGCTATTCAATCTGGCAGCCTTACGGTTACTTTCAGAATTTGCAGAAATTTATGACTTCTGTGCTTGCATTTATTTTGATTCCGACAGTAACATTTGCCCTGACTTTTTTAATCGGTATGCCGTTTGGCTCAATCGGTGTCAGCAACAATTTGCACAGAATAGGATTTGTAAATTCCGCAGGAGAAGCACCGTTGCTTTTGTCAAAATCAGTTGATAATAGTAATGACAGGGTTATGATTCTCAAATTCAAAACCTTTGGCATTCCTCTGTCGGAATGGACTGATAATCAAGACAGAATAGAATCTGCACTCAATATACATATTGATGAGATGCGTGAGGGCGATGATTGCCGTGTCGTGATTATCAGATGTGTTGACGGTGAAAACAGGCTTTCGGATTATATCGAATGGTCGGAAAATTTGCTGAGCGATGAGAATTTTGAAATTGTGCTTGGTGAAGGTTATTCGGGACGGGTGAGTGTAAACATTGCCAAAATTCCGCATATGCTTATCGGTGGTTCAACAGGTTCGGGCAAGAGTGTTTTACTCAAGCTTGTTTTGATGCAATGCGTCAAAAAGGGTGCAAAAGTCTATATTGCCGATTTCAAAGGCGGTGTAGATTTTCCGCCGATATGGCACATAAAATGCTCTTTGCTGACTGATGAAAAAACCTTGTATAAGGTGCTTGTCAGCATAACTGATGAATTGCAAAACAGAAAACAAGTTCTTCGTACGGCAGGTGTCGCAAATATTGACGAATACAATCGTAATGCCGAGAAAAAACTTTACAGAATTGTATTTGCGTGTGATGAGATTGCCGAAGTGCTTGATAAAACAGGTCTTTCAAAGCAACAGAAGGATGAAATTTTGAAAATTGAATCCGAACTTTCAATAATAGCAAGGCAGGGCAGAGCCTTTGGAATTCACCTTGTTCTTGCAACACAAAGACCTGATGCTGCAATCCTAAACGGTCAGATACGGAATAACATTGATACGAGAATATGCGGTAGGGCGGATAACGTGTTATCGCAGATTATTCTTGACAGTACAGATGCAGCAGATTCGATTGCAAAGTCTTCACAGGGACGATTTTTGACAAACAGCGGAAAAATATTTCAGGCTTATTGGTTTGATGAAAATATTTTATAGATTGGAGGTGAATTTATGAGCGAAAGCGAAAAGAAAGGTATTCTCGACAATTACAGTGATGTGCTGACTACGGTTGATCTTATGAGTATTCTCCATACAGGCAGAACATTGACCTATAAAATGCTTAAAGAAGGTACAATCAAATCCGTTAGAGCGGGGCGTAGATATATTATTCCTAAAAAATATCTCGAAGAATTTCTCAATGCCGAAAAAAGTAACGAGAAATAGCCAATAAACACTTGAACAGACTGTCAACGCAGAGTACAATTAGTATGTGCATTGGCAGTCTGTTCTCATTATGAAAGGAGATTATAAATGGGAGTATCAGGCAGCCTTCAGGTAAAGGACGGAAAATATTATGCAGTTCTGAGCCTGAGAACAAACGAACTTACTAAAAAAGGAAAAATCAAATACAGAACAAAATGGATTTCAACAGGTTTTGAAGTCAAAGGGAATAAAAAGCGGGCAAAGGAATTTCTCAATGAAAAGTGCCGTGAGTATTCAAAACGCAATGTGGACTACTGCGATATGTATTTTGCCGATTATATGGTTGAGTGGCTTGATGAAATTGAGCCGGAAATCAGGGCGAATACATACAGAGGCTATTCGGGAAATGTGGGAAACCATATTGTGCCGTACTTTTATCCGAGAAGAATAAAAATTCAGGAATTGAAAGTGAGTGACCTTGAAGATTTTTACAAGTACCTTGTTTTTGAAAAGAGTAAATCTGACGGGAGCGAACCGCTGTCGCCCACAACAATAACGCACATCCACCGCTGTATAAGCAAGGCTTTAAATGATGCGGCACGAAAGGGCATTATAACGGTCAATGTTGCGACACTTGCAAGGAAGCCTCATTCGGTAAAATTCAAAAGCCAGTATTTGAACGAAAGGCAGGTTAATGAGCTTTTGAAGACAGTTAAGGACACACCGATTGAAGTGCCTGTTACAATCTGTGCCGTATTCGGATTACGCCGTGGAGAGGTGCTTGGCTTGAAGTGGAAAGCTGTTGATATGGAAAACAGGACAATTACAATCAGCGAAACACTTCAACAGCATGTCGGTGGCTCATATACTTCACCGCCAAAGACCGAAAGCAGTTACAGAACACTTCCGATTCCCGACAAGGTATTTCAATATCTGCTTGCTCAAAAAAGAAAGCAGGAGAGTGAAAAGAGGTTGCTCGGCAGCGGCTATATTGACAACGATTATGTGTGTGTATGGCCTGACGGCAAGGTCATCACACCGAATTATCTCACGAAAAATTTTCATCAAATGATTGTTGAGAGTGATTTGCCGAATATCCGACTTCATGACCTCAGACACAGCGTTGCAAGTAATTTGCTTAATATGGGATTTACGGTTGTTCAGGTTCAGGAGTGGCTCGGACACAGCAGTGCCGCAACCACATTGAACTTTTATGCTCATGTTGACAAAACAAGCAAACTGAATATTTCACGCACTCTTGATACAAAGCTGAAAATTGATTTGTAATGTCGTGAATAAATTTTCATTTTTCGGAAAATTTACTGTATTTTTAGAACGGATTTTGCGGTTAAAAAGGTGCGAAAATCCTGATGATTACTGATATCTTGTGCCGTTAATTTTCAAGTCGAAAATCACAATTTTTAGAAAATTTTTAGAAAATCCGAAAAAAGTTGCCGACAGAGAAAATTTCTGCAAAAAGAAAAAGTCTCAAAAACGGCTTATCTAAGCCATTTTTGAGACATCATACCTTGGCAGGGGCAGAAGGACTTGAACCCTCGGCACGCGGTTTTGGAGCGACGAAAGTTACTGTTTAAGCCGTTTTATAGGTAGTTAAACTGTAGAAATCTATCCCTGACAGTGTTATAAAAAATGAGTAAAAGTAGTTTTAGAACAAATAATTTGTAGAATTATTGTAGAAAGAGACCAACCATAACGATTATACATTATTTATGAGAAGACAATAAATATTTATTAATATCATTAAGTAACTCTTGTCGGGTTTTTTCTCTGTCAAGCATATTGTCATTGATAACTTCCATTATATATTTTTTTACTTCTTTTTTTTCCAAAACAGGAGTTAATTGAACATTACTAGAAATTTCTTTATACAATTGCAAAATATTACCTATCTTATTGTAAGTAATATTACAAAAATTAACATGCAAATCGGTGTGATCCTTATATCCAGTGCATCCAACTTCGGTATCGTCAATATCAATATTATATTTGCCTAATAATTTGTCATCAACAATGATAAATTGTGAAGCCTCTATTGATGTTGTTGATAAAAGGATAGCTTTCATCGTCTCTTTCTGATTACCTAAATCAATGCACTTCCAAAATGATAGTGTATTTTTGGTAGTGGAAAGTTCTTGCTTTAATAAATCTGCTCCTATTTCGTAGACATCTTCTACACCTTTAATTTTAGATAGAGAAGTTCTCTTTGATAACTTTCTTAAATAATACATTTTGTACTTTCCTTTAAGTATAAAATTACTTCATCAACATAATCTTTTAACCAAGAAGAAGAACAGTTTATATTTTCTAATAATGGCAATAAACTAATATCAGTCCAATTTTCAACTAGTAAAGTAGCATATTCTTGAACTATTTCATTTTTATGTGCCAATAAACCTGCAAGCATAGTTGATCCCCATGGATTAACTTCTGATAATTCGAATCTACAAAGGGAATCACAAATTCCAGCAAGCACGAGTGGTTCATCAAAATGTTTAACATATATATTTTGCAATACCTCACCTAAGATATCCATAGAATAAGTCTGTTCGATACTTATTATTTTTTCTTCAGCTATGGATATATCATTGGCATCTAAGGTGTAATTTTGCAAGTCCTCATATAATTCAGAAATTAATTTTTTTATGATCCTATTTTTTAGATTGTAATTTTTTTTGAAATTTTCTATATATTCTTTGAAATAAGTACTATTATCTTCAAAGAATGTATATTTTGTTAAAGATGAAGAACTATTTTTTAGATTATCTTTCTTTTTAAGATGTTCTGTATCAATAATAAAATTTACTATTTTTACTGGATTTTCATAGTGTGAAATAAGTTCAGTAGAAAAATCTAACATTTTTTCATTAATCATTATTTTCTTCATTATCTAACACCACAAATTCATTTAAAATTTGTTCTATACAAGGTATTGTTTTTTCAACAAAATCATGTAATTCATTCTTTGAAAAACGATAACCTTTATTGGTTTCTAAAGTATTTATGTCTAAATGACATATTAAAATTTTGCAATTACTCTCATTATCTCTACCTGCTTGTAGCTGAGTATTTACATTTATTTTTTCTAAATTATCATTAATATTTATATCAACTATACTATTTGCATTTGTTGACCAATCACTTAATTCATGTTCTTGATAAAAATTGAACACAGATACCATAGATGAGCCTAACTTAGATTCTAGAATGTTATCAGGTAATTTATTACTTAATTGACTAATATTTATTGCCAATCTGTTTCCGTAAATATGAAAATTATCAATAATTGTATCTAAAACTTTTGCACAAAATAATAAAGATTTTTTAAAATCAGATTGAGTATCTTGACTAAAAGTTAATGTGCAATCAATTCTATCATCGGTGCATGCAATTTTACTGTTATTAGTTATTGTCGAAAAAGCAATATTTGACACTGTACTTATTTTCCCGTTAGATAAATCAATAGTTTGTGATCTTATAACACTTGGCAGATATTCATAATGTTTTGAATCTAGTTTGTTAAGTTCGTTCATTAACAACGAAACATTGTTAGGTGTTGGTTCAATTCTATTATTAATAAAAATTGACATTTGTACATCTAGTAGTGAGCCCATAAAATCATCCCTTTTGTTTTTTGTAGAGAAACATTGTGCGTAACACATGCTATAACTAACTCTCTAAGCTTATTCTATCATAAAAATAGATATGTTACAATAAAAATATATGAAAAAAAACGAAAAATATGTCATGCTGTTTCTAATTGGTAAAATAATTTTTGTCTATTATTTTAATCATCTTCATCGGTATCCATATTTTTTAGAGCGTATTCGCAAGCCTGTAAAACAAAGCTGGAGAAAGTAACATCTTGATTTGCTATGACAGATTCTATTTCTTGTATAAGGGGCAGGGGGAATCTGATTGTTTTGTTTTCAGATTCTTTTCTGTTTTGTTTTAATTGAAAAGCCATTAGAACACCTCCTATATACTTATTATATTGCATTTTGAATAAATAATAAGCATTGAATAATGCAAGTAAAATTGCATTGCAAAACATATTGCAATTTTAAAATAAATGAATTATAATGTTTATCGTAGAGATTTGTAATGAAAAGACATTATTGCTCTATAAATACATTAAATAAGGAAAGAGGAAAAAGAATGTTCTGTAAAAATTGTGGGAAAGAAAATAGCGACGGAAGTCAAGTGTGCAAATTTTGTGGGCAGAATTTGACGAGTAGCGTTACTGAAAATTGTATTGAACCTATGGTAAACACTAAAAAATCCAAAAAAACAAAGATAGTAATTATCAGCGTAATTGTAATTTTAGCTTTGTTAGTTGGAGGTGGTTTGTTTTTTATGTTTAGAACAACGACACCTAATATAGAACAACTTAAAAGTGATTTTATCAGCGAAGTTCTAAAAGATGAAAAATACTCAATAAGTAAATTTGATGTCATAAATGAAACCGACGGTAAAAATGACAATTATAATGCTATTATTGATGTCACATATGATTATGATAATGTCGAATATCACAGACAATATGAGTTTTTCTATAAAAAATACAAGGAATGGATTTTTGCTGATTCAAGTGATTACAACGAGGATACTTGGGAGGTAAAACCGACAACCGCACCTTCTGCTTCTGACTACACGGAAAATTGTAAGTCACAGCTTTTAAAAACAATTAAATATGACAAATTTGAACCTGTTGACAGTAAAACAACTGTAGATTTAGAAGCTAAAACAGCTACATTTGTTTACAGTGTAGAAAGCAAGACGGATATTCGAAAAATATCAGGCGAAATAAACTTTTATTATGAGTTTAATGACGAAAAAGGAGAATGGGTGTATAAGAAATTTTCATATGCCGATTCCTATAACAAAAAATACGATTTGATGAAAACATGGACTGGAAGCAGTAAACCATATTTATCGGAAAAAGATACAGATGAAGAAGTTACTTTTAAATTTGAAACTACAAAGTGTGAAGGAAAATCCGGTAAAGGCGAGGGTTCTATTCAAGGTGTTTTAACTTACAACGATGAAAAACATGATTTAACGGGAACGATAAGTGATACTTCAAATAATTCGGTAACGCTTGTTCTATATGATAAAGACGAGAAAATAAAATTTGTAATGTATATTAAATCTGATGGAAGTACATTAGCTGATGTAGACTTGAACTACAATCCAAATGAATTAATTTATTTTGCAGATCAGAAAACGAAATATAACGATATAGAAATGTCATTAAATTAATTTTTAAGGAGGATTAACAAATATGTTTTGCGAAAAATGTGGTAATAAAATTAGTGAATCAGATAAATTTTGCAATGTATGCGGTGCAAGTTTACAAGAAACACCAAGTACAAATACAAACAAAACAGAAACGATTTTTAATGACGGGAAAGAATTGCTAAAATGCTTTTTCTCTAAAAATTCAGCAGAGGTTGTAGATAAATCTAAAAATGTCAATTCATATGTTGGTGGTATATTTTTAGGAATTTCATTACTTTTATTTGCCTTTGTATCCTGCTTTAATATTACACAAAATATAAATGTGGGTTTGGGTTCAATCAATGGTGTAATAAATTCTATGGTATCTAATGTTTTAGGCAGTTTCGGAGATAAAGTAAATGATTATTTACCTGACTTAGAAATATCGCCTATGATGGGTTTGGTTATACCGTATTTAATTTTTGCAGTAGTTATTTCGGCAGTTGTTCTGGGGATATTTTATGCCACACTAAAGATAAGAAAAATATCTGCCCCATCATTTAAATGTAGTTTAAATATGTTAGGTGCTGCAAGTTTACCGATTACAACAGCATTGATATTAAATATAATTTTGGGCTTAATATTTCCACAGTCAACAATATTGATTTTTGCGATAGGTATTATGATGTCAACATTTTTAGTTTATGAAATGACAAATTCATTTACTGACAACGAGTATAAACCAATAATAGAAATGGCGATTATTGTGACGATTGTTCTTTTAATAAGTCTAATTTTGTTAAATACTACGGTTCACCAAATTGCTGATACTTTTCAAAATTCACTTGTAAGTGAATTAAGTCAAAAATACGGTGACGGAGCAAATTCATTAAGCAAACTTTTCGGTTATCTATTTTGATATAAAAGTTAAAGCCGACAGCGAAAACAAGTAGCTGTCGGCTTTTTTGTTTGGGTGGGTGGAGGGAATAAAGATACAAGGGAAGCATTTCTGCTTCCCTATATTTTTCAAAATTATCGTAATACAGGAATATTGTTTTCGCTTTGATTATACTTTTCAGAACCGAACATATCACGGATTTCATCAAGCGTTAATTCTCGTTTGCTTTTCTTGCGGTACGGCTCTGTGTGGTAATACCAAGCCTGTTTTTTGTGAGCGTATCGAAATTTTAATTCTTTCAACACTTCTTTGTGTGCTTTGGTGTTTCCCGATACCCACAACCAAGTACCGCAAATTTCAACCTCAATGTCCGAAAGGCTTGTAAGCACATTGATTATATTTATAAATTCCTGCGGTGTTTCCGTTGTTTCTTTGGTGTAGGTTTCGCCCTCTGAATTTGTATGTATATTTTTCAGGCGTTCCCACATAATCTCATATTCGTTTTGCATTACCTTAAATTCTTCTGTATCACCGCCTAAATCGGGGTGAAGCTGTTTAGCTAATCTTCTGTATTCCTTTTTGAGGTCTTCTGCTGTGTTACAGTTTGTAAAGTATTTCATAATGGTTTCTCCTTTGAAAGTTAATTTCAATTAAAATTTATATTCGGTAATTCTGAATTGGTGGGCTTTTAATAAGTCCGATTTAGATATTCACGCTGTATTTTTCACTCCTTTCTGATTTTTTATATTCGTTTAAATCGTCATCGTATGGGCTTTATGAGCATTAAAAGCGTAGCGAAATTTCATAAGTCAAGAAGCAAGTTTACGATACGCCGTAGGGCAATTCTTTACTTATAAAATAAGCGGAGCAAAATGTGAAATTAAAGCCTACGGTGACGATTTGAATATAGAAAACAGTTAAGGCTTGTGAGCGTGAATATCGGCAAAAATCGGACAAAAAAATAACGCTATGGCAAAATAGCCATAGCGAACCTTATAAAAATAAACCGCTAACACAGATTTTCGTAAGCAGTTTGTTTTTTTAGAACAATGGTATGAATTCGGAACAAGCCCATTCTTCCTTTCTATTTATCATTTCTTTGTTATCTAAATTTTCCATTGTTGTTTAATTTTGTTTAGTTGTTTCCTTGATATCTTCTGGTATTAATTTAATTTCTGAAGAATGATTTTGAAAGTTGCTTGATGCCAAAAATTCTTTTATTTTTTGAAACTTATCTTCTGGTATAAGTACATATTCCTTTGGTACAGGTTCCTTATATTTTAACTGGTTAATATCATTGATCAAACCGCTTGAAGTTATAAGTTTTTCTCCTCTTCTGAGTAATTCGGACATACTATTTGCAACTAAAAAATCATAGAAATTACTATCCATTGTTATCTGTAAAGCAGTATTATTTGTTTGTAAAATTTCTTGATTGATAGAAAATGATACCCAATCCGTTGTTATTTGTTCAAAATGATTTAACATATTTTTTAATACATCAAATTTGAACTTGGATATCCCTTTAATATAATCAGGATTAATGTTATATTCATCATGAAGAAAACATAATAATTCGCTTGGTATTTTTGTATTTCTTTTATATTTAGATAATAATGTGTTGTCAGAGAGAAAATCATATTTCATATATTCGTTGATTTTTTCCATTAATTCATTTTGGTTTATTTTATATTGAGTACATATATAATTGATTATCTCTTTAAACCTATCATTTTGAATGGTATTTGATTTGTTTTTAGAATTATTCCTTGTGCCATTTGGCATAAAATCACCTCAAACAGTATTATGCATTAGTATAACACTGTTTTTAGTGTAGTCAATGAAAATTTATTGAAAAAATTACAAATTGTTGTCATCGACATATGCAAAGTTTCGCATTATTATAAAGGTGTAATCGATTACAAAATCACAAAAGAATTGGAGATAAGATTATGGATGTTATAAACAGACTTAAATTTGATCCTAAATGTATAGGGTCTGACTTAATGGCATTGTCTGTTAAGCCTGTGTATCTGTACGAGAATGGAAAAAGAGTTTCTGATGAAGTAGTTTCATTTAAATATGAAATTCTTTGTCCAGTACTTGGTTATGAAAAACTTGCGGTGAAAGTTGATGCTTCTGCCAAACAATTGGATGTAAGCGAAGATAACCCTTTGGAAGTAGAACTTATTGGTTTAGAAATGTCGCCAGTATGGACGCCAAACGGTTACATAGTAAGAGCTACAGCTAAAGGAATTAAAGCGGTTGGAAAAACCGAATAATAATTCTATTAGTTGCGGTAGTCGGCGAACACGCATTAGCGTGTTTCAGCCGACTATGGCTGTGCCTAAAGGGGAAGTATTACCCTTTAGGCACAAATGTCACAAGCGAGGTGAGAATAATTAGCAGAGATATTCAATGCCGTAAATGGCTTTTAACTATTAACAACCCTGACGAGCATAATTTTAGTGAAGGTGAAATTGAAAATATTCTAAATACTTTCAAATTTAGATATGCTTGTCTGTCAAGAGAGATTGGTGAAAATGGCACACCGCACATCCACTTGTTTATTTATGCTAAAAGCAGAATTCGTTTTTCAACAATTAAAAAACGATTCCCTACAGCTCATATTGATAAAGCCTATGGTTCTGTGGTTGACAACATCGCTTACATAACAAAAACAGGAAAATGGGAAAACACAGACAAAGCCGAAACAAGCGTTGAAGGAAGTTTTAAAGAATACGGAGAAGCTCCCTCAGCTCTTGAAGAACATTCCCCTGAATTATCTCAAATCCTTGATGATATTGTTTCGGGTATGTCAACAAGTGAAATTATAACCGAATATCCACAACATATTTTCAGGGTAAATGCTATTGATACTGTACGACAAACTTTTCTTGCTGATAAGTATAGGGAACGTATGCGTAGCGTTTGTGTGACCTACATACACGGTGCAAGCGGTGTCGGAAAAACAAGAGGGATTTATCAACACTTTCCTGCGGAAAGCATATGCAGAATTACATCTTATTCTAAAAACGGCGTTAAATTTGATTCATATTGCGGGCATGAAGTTTTAGTTTTTGAAGAATTTGCTTCACAAATACCTATAGAGGAAATGCTTAATTATTTAGATGTTTATCCGCTGATGTTACCTGCACGTTATACGGATAAGGTGGCTTGTTACACAAAAGTGATAATTACAAGCAATTTACCTTTAAATAAGCAGTATGTAAATGAACAAATCGAAAAACAGAAAACCTACAATGCTTTTTTACGCCGTATAAATTATGTGATTGAGTATGATAAAAAGGGTCATGTAAAGAAGAAAACATTACATAAGGAAGTGAGTTTAGATGAAAAAAATACTTAATCAAATAAATTATATACGAATATTAACAGGTTTTAGAAACATTTGGTATAAGAAAAGGAAAGCACTTTTACCTATTGCCTTTATTTTATCCGCATATATGCTTTGGAATTTTGTAAAGACGAGCATATATAAAATTGGCTTTTCTTACTTATCAAATATTTTGTTATGGATATTTAGTTTAATAATGATATTTGTTACTATTATCGGCACATTGCTGATTATCTCAATGTTAGGTACTCCTTTATCGGCAAAAAGAGTTGAAAAATGTCTTTTGGGCGTTGGATTCAAAGATAAATCTGGGGAAACACCGATTTTATTGTCAAGGTATAAAGAAGCAAAAGCAGAAGTATTTGAATTTTATTCTCCTACAATACCAATTACCGAATATGAGAAAAAGCGTTCTGATATTGAAACCGCACTTAACGTTCGTATAGTAAGCATTGAATCAGGAAAAGACTTTCAGCATGTGTTTATAAAAACAGTGACAGCGAACAAAGAATTTCCGCAAATACTTATGTGGGAAAATAAATATTTATCCGAAAAGGAAAGTGTTTTGTTACTTGGAGAAAGTCAGCTTGATAAGGTAATGACAGATTTAAAGGTAACTCCGCATATTTTAATAGGCGGTAGTTCAGGTTCGGGAAAATCTGTTTTGCTAAAACTGGTTATAATGCAGTGTGTTGAAAAAGGTTTTGAAATTTACATAGCTGATTTTAAAGGCGGAGTGGATTTTTACGGAATATGGAAAAGAAAATGTAATATAATTACTCAACAAGAACAACTTATAAATCGGCTTGAATCCATTGTGGAAGAACTCAACAGCCGTAAACAATTATTTATTGATTGTGAGTGTGCTAACATTGAACAATACAATAAACTGACTGATTGTAATTTTCATAGAATAGTTTTTGCTTGCGATGAAATTGCAGAATTGCTTGATAAAACAGGGCTTGATAAGGAAAGCAAGGTTCAGATTGCAAAAATTGAGAGTTTGTTATCAACAATAGCAAGACAAGGCAGAGCCTTTGGAATACACTTGATTTTAGCTACTCAAAGACCTGATGCCGATATTCTCAAAGGTCAGATAAAAAATAATATCGACTTTAGAATTTGCGGTAGGGCTGACAAGGTGCTTTCTCAGATTATTCTTGATAACCCTGACGGAGCGGAGAAAATCCCAAAGGACAAGCAAGGCATATTCCTTACGAATACAGGTGTGCTGTTTAAGGCTTATTATTTTGATGATAGCGAATGGTGATTATATGAAAAAATTATGTGATTATGGAGAGGTGCTGACGGTTAAAGATGTTCAGAATATTTTAGGTATAGGCAGAAATGCCGTATATAAAATGCTTAAAAACGGAACGCTGAAATCCAAAAGAATCGGCACTAAATACATAATTCCAAAGAAGAGCATACAAACATATTTGAATAGCTGTTTTTAGCAAAAAATCTTGAAAGAGCCAACTGTAAATGGTATTATTATATCAGTTATGGTTGGCTCTTTCGGAAAGGAAAGTAATGAATAAGAATAGAGTCAATGGAAGCATAGTTGAGAAAAACGGAATTTGGTATGTTCGATTATATGTAACTGATGAAAACGGAAAAAGAAAGCAGATTTGGCGTACAACAAAACTGCCTGTCAAAAATAATAAGAGAAAGGCAGAAGCGTTTTTGCAAGATCTTATTGAACAGTACAGCAAGGAGTGTAAAACCTTCTACAGTGAAATTACTGTTGCAGATTATTTTGAATTGTGGCTGAACGATATTAAATCAGAAGTAAGACCAAATACTTACCGAAATTACAAAGGAAATATGGAAAAGCATATTATCCCATATTTTCGTGAAAAAGGTATACGATTACAGGAACTAAAACCTTGCGATTTAACGGCTTACTACAAATTTAAAAATAATACAAACAGCAAACTTGAAAAAGCTGAACCGCTTTCTCCTCGCACAATACAGCACCATCATCAAAATATTTCAAAAGCACTGAATGACGCTGTGGAAAAGGGTTACATAAATTTTAATCCTGATGTTAGTTCCAAAAGACCAAAGTTGAAAACTTTTAATGCAAATTTTCTCAATCAAAAACAGATTAACAATATGCTGACGGCTATTGAGAACGAAATAATTTATTTACCTGTTTTACTGTGTTCGATATATGGATTGCGAAGAAGTGAAGTTTTGGGCATTAAGTGGAGTTGTGTGGATTTTGAAAATAACACCATTCATATTTGCGAAACTTTACAGCAAAGCACAAAGGAACTCACAGGCGAATCAAACTATACCGATGATACTAAAAATGCAAGCAGTAACAGAACAATGCCGTTAATTCCTGTTATAAAAGAAAAACTTCTTGTTCAAAAGCAATGGCAGTTTGAAAACAAGAAGGAATTTGAAGAATTGTATTCTGATAGTGATTTTGTATTTACGCACGAAAACGGTTCAGTTATGACACCGAATTATTTAACAAAGAATTTTCGCAGAATAGCTGATAGTTTGGGTTATCACGGCTTGCGTTTGCACGATTTAAGGCATAGCGTGGCAAGTAATTTGCTTAATAAAGGTTTTTCTTATGTCCAAACAGCTGAATGGTTAGGACACAGTAATCCGTCAACTACTTTTCGCTTTTATGCTCATGTTGATAAAACTTCTAAAATTGCAATAGCTTCTGATTATGAACAGATTTTTAGAGAAGAAAAAAGTCGAAAAGTTGTAGAAAAATCAGCCAAAATCGTAGAAATCAATAGCTACAGGGCAAATTTGAAAATCCTTGATAAATAACAAAAACACCTCAAAAACGGCTTGCGTATCGCCTTTTTGAAGTGTTTTTAAATGGCAGGGGCAGAAGGACTTGAACCCTCGGCACGCGGTTTTGGAGACCGCTGCTCTACCAACTGAGCTATACCCCTATATTAATTTTAACCGATGAAATTATGAAGGTCGGTTCTGCAAACTTACTCATAAATTTCAACGCAAGATAGATTATATCACCGTTCAGTCGATTTGTCAACACATTTTTGTGAAATTTGACATTTTGAGCCGAGCGGTGATTTATTCTGCAAAATAATTTGTTTGACTATTCGCCGAAATTTTTTCCTGTAATAAGGTAGTCAATTGAAACATTGAAATAATCGGACAGTTTTACGAGCATTTCGAGGTTTGGGCAACGCAGACCGTTTTCGTAATAAGAGATAGCCTCACGGCTTATGCTCAAATCCATAGCGACTTTAAGCTGGCTGTATCCCTTTTTCTTTCTTATGGCATGAAGTCCGACCATTTTCATCAAAATATCAATCCCTGTTTGCATTTGGTTATTGACACTATTGTAACAATCTGTTACAATATTTATGTAACAAATTGTTACATAATTTCGATAGCGAGGAGAGATTTTTTATGTATTGTGAAAAGTGCGGTAAGTTAAACAACGATTCTGCGCAGTATTGTGTTTCGTGCGGAAATCCTTTAAATTTTGGTGAATCAACTCAACCAAACGGAGCAAATAATGCCGGACCTGTAAGCAACGGCGGAAATGTATATCAATTTAATCAAAATGCAAATACTACAAGCAACGCTCCGAATATTAAGATGTCTTTTGATAAGAAAAAAGTTATCGGAATTGTGACTGTTGTGCTTGCGTGTTTGTGTCTTATACTTCCGTTTTGCACTTGGGCAGATGTACCGTTGGCGGACAATTTGTATTCGTATTTTGGTGGAAGCGGAAGTATTTCAAGTTATTCTCTGTTTTCATATGTATTTACAAGCGTAGGAAGCACAGGCGATGGCTTTTCAATATTCTTGTTAATTACTTTGATTTTGGTAATTGCGGGAATGGCATTGAATCTCGCATACATTATTAAGTTTTTAACCAAAAAGAAGGGTGAGGGATTTTATCTTGCAGGTGCAATTATGCTGTTGGTAGGAACACTCATTTTTGCACTTTTTATCGGTCTTACTTCGGCTGTTTCTTTCGGCACAATCCATATGACGGCTATAGGTTGGTTTATGGTCATTGTTTCAATTGCAAACATAGTTCTCAGCGTTGTAAGAAAGAAAATTTAGTTTGTGAGAGGGGCGGTTAATATGAGGAGTAAAAAACAGATTATAAAAATTATGATAAGCACCTTACTGCTTTTAAGCTGTATGATTTTATTTGTCGGTTGCGGTAACAGCAAACCGCAGTCGGCGGCGAACAATTCAACAGATACACCACAGAATGATAATGCCGACAGTAATGCGAATGGCAGTGACAACGAGCCGGCTCAGAATACATCAAAATTCACACTTAAACAGGTTGAATTTAATGCGTCAGGTGGTTTTAGATTTACGGTCGATTCTGATTACGGCTTGTTTAGTTATGATAATAAATGTGGTATAATTGATATTGACGGAAATATTGTTATAGAACCGATTTATGAAGATATGTCATACCCATCCGAAAATCTTGTTGTTGCCGAAAAATCTGACGGAAATTTTGTAATTCTCGACATAACATCGGGAAAAGAAGTCGGAAGTATTGATGGTAGCGAAGACATTCCTGCTAATGAAGTTTTTGAAATAAGCAATCCCTCGGTATTCTTTGGTGATGACGCAGATAAATACATTGGCTTTTCTGAGGGGTGTATTTTTATGAATATTACCTCATATGCGAAAGATCTGTATGAAGAAAATTATGATACTGAATACAATTCCGTGTGTATAGATAAAACAGGAAAAGAAAGGTTTGCCACAAAATATAAGGAAATGAGCAATTACAATAACGGTGTTGCGATTGGCAATTATTCCGATTATTATGGTGCTCCCATGACCTTGGCAGGTCTTGACAAAGACGGAAAAGAACTTTGGACGGTTGAAAATGTAAAGGAATACGAAAGTCAAAGTGACGGTGTAATAATCTATCAAGATAGGGATTCTTCGTTATACGGTGCAATTGACCTCAAAGGCAATAATGTGTTAAAATGTGAATATGAAAAATTGACCCGTGCAGGCAACGGATTGATTGGTTTTAGAAAATACGGTTTGTGGGGATATCTTGATTACAAAGGTAATGAAGTAATAAAACCGCAATTTAACAGTGCAGAGATGTTCAAGGGTGGAGTTGCGCTTGTTAAAAAAGACGGCGAACAGTATTTTATAAATACAAATGGCGAAACCGTGATTGACAATGTAGGAGTTGGAGCAAGCTACTACTCCAACGGATTGATAATTCTCGACTATGTATCCGTATATGATTTTGAAGGCAATCCTGTTTCATTAAATAATCAATCGGTTGACTCAAATGACAGAGTAAGTAACGCACTCAATTATAATGGTGGTAAAATAATTAAAGAGGGTGCAACCGGCAGTCAGAAATTTTATCAGGTTATCAAATCTGAATAAACGAAAGGTTTTGAAAATGAAATGAGAATTAAACTAATGTCTGCTTTGGCGATTATTGTCTGTGTTTTGATGATTACAACGGCTTTTTACGGTTGCGGTAATGAAGATACGGCGACAGCAGATACAGCTTCAAAAATTTCAACTCCTGACACTCCCGATACTGTGCAGACAACGGCGGCTGTTACAACAGTTGAATCAACAACAAAATCTCATGATGAATACGGAATTGATTACCCTGAAGATGCTGTGGATCTGGCAAAAATGAGTTTGTCAGAAGTAATAGATCTGATGGGCGGAGATTTTGAGGTTAAATTTGCAAGTCCTGAGGATAGCATTATCTATGCTCCAACTTGTAGAGTGTATATTTGCAACGAAGCTAATATCCCCGGCGAATGGTTTTTCTTTGAAGAAGCATCGGATAAACTTATCGACGGAGAATACGGAAGCAATCGAGATGAAGCATTGCTGAAAATCAAGAATGATATTCTTGACGGAGTTTATACCGACTTTGATTACATAAATGTTCGTGAATTTGGTTCTGTTGAGAGAAGCGTTTATGCAGGAATGAAGTATAACGATTTTATGAAGTTTGCCAAAAATCCAAACCCTGTAACTGTCGGCGGTGTTGGCGGAATCGGTCAATATGTGTATGACTATACGGAAGGTATTGATTTTGTGTTGGCTTTTTATGACGGCTACGGAATTGAGCCTGACAGTGACGGAACAGTTTCTGCTTCTGTTATGGAATCAGAAAATCCGACTGTTACGCAATTTATAGTTAAAGCAAAAAAGTAAAATCAAAAACAAAAGCGAAAGTCGAATACACGGCTTTCGCTTTTTGTGATGCTTATTTAATTGAATTACATTAAAATCAGACAAATCAAGCCAATTAAAATCACTCAGTTTCTCTGATTTCCTGCGGATTTTCGGGGAAGCCTTCAATTTGGAAACGGAGTCCGCAGGTGGGGCATTCAAGGTACGGCTTGCCGTTGTTGAGGTTGTCCTGAATAATCATCATTTCGCTTTCGCAGAATGGGCAGAGTTTATTATTTTCGCTGTTCATATTTTTACCTCCGAGTGGATTGTTTTCGATATAACTTAATTATACCTTTAAGCGGTAAAATGTCAACCGAGATATTAAAAATGTATAGGCAAGAGGGTTGGATTTTAACGGCTTTTGTGCAAATTCCGCTTTACAAATTGACGAAAAAAGGCTAAACTATATCTATACTTCTGCGTTGCAGAATATACAATCTCATTCAAGGTGATTATTATGAAAAAAGAAAATATGGCTATGCTGTGTGACTTCTACGAATTTACAATGTCAAACGGCTATTTTAAAAACGGTTTTTATAAAAAGAATGTCTATTTTGATGTATTCTTCCGCAAAGTTCCCGACAACGGCGGTTTTGCGATTATGGCAGGTCTTGAACAGGCTATTGAGTACATCAGGGAACTTCATTTTGAAGACGATGATATCGAATATCTCAAGAGCAAGGGCATTTTTGACGAGCAGTTTCTTGAGTATTTGAGAAACTTCAAATTCAGCGGTGATGTTTATGCAATCCCCGAGGGAACTCCGATTTTCCCGAACGAGCCTGTTATGACAATCAAAGCGCCTGCAATTGAAGCTCAGCTTGTTGAAACATTCCTTCTCCTCACAATCAATCATCAGACTCTCATTGCGACAAAGGCTAACAGAATTGTCCGTGCCGCTCAGGACAGAGCCGTACTTGAATTCGGTTCACGCCGTGCTCAGGGTGCAAATGCCGCAGTTGACGGTGCAAGAGCTGCATATATCGGCGGCTGCAAGGGTACAGCCTGCACACTTACAGACGAGCTTTACGGTGTTCCCGCCGGCGGCACAATGGCACATTCATGGGTTCAGATGTTCAACAGCGAGTATGACGCTTTTAAAACTTACTGCGAGATGTATCCCGATAATCCTACTCTCCTTGTTGATACATACAACACATTAAAGAGCGGTGTCCCGAATGCCATTAAGGTGTTCAAGGAGGTTCTTCTTCCGCAGGGTAAGACCAAGTGTGCAATCCGCCTTGATTCGGGCGATATTTCCTATCTTTCAAAGAAAGCAAGAAAAATGCTTGATGACGCAGGTCTTACTGAATGTACAATTACTGCGTCAAACGCTCTTGACGAGTACCTTATTCGTGACCTTATGATGCAGGGCGCTCAGGTTGACACATTCGGTGTCGGTGAAAGACTCATCACTTCATCAAGCTCGCCTGTATTCGGCGGTGTTTATAAGCTTGTTGCCGTTGAAAATGACGGCGGTGAAATTGTTCCGAAAATCAAGGTCAGCGAAAATACAACCAAGATTACAAATCCGCACTTCAAAAAGGTTTACCGCTATTTTGACAAGGACAGCGGTAAGGCTATTGCCGATGAGCTTTGCATTTATGATGAGGTTGTTGACGATTCAAAGCCGAGAACAATTTTCGATCCGAATGCAGTTTGGAAAACAAAAATGCTTGATAACTATACCGCAAAGGAACTTCTTGTGCCAATCTTCAAAAACGGAAAGTGCGTGTATGAGTCACCGTCAATTGAGGAAATCGCAACCTATTGCCGTGAGCAGATTGACCTTCTCTGGGACGAGGTTAAGCGTTTTGAAAATCCGCATAACTATTATGTTGACCTCTCAAAGAAACTCTATGACATCAAGGCTCTTTTGCTCAATATCTATGAAAAGTGACTTTTGATTAATCTTTAATTAAAAATCTGAAAATTGAAAAGTAAAATTTACGGTCGGGTAGTTTTTCTATCCGACTGTTTTTATATGTATGGGTATTGTTTGCCGTTACAATTTTGCAATTGTTTTAAAATTGTTTTATTTGGATAATTCTGTGAACGAAATATAATTTTATTCCCAACTATTTTGGGGCAAAAATAAACGGCGGTTTTTGACCGCCCGACACACTATATTATACTTAAATTAACTTATATACCCTTATTACCAACTGATTTATTATTGCAAATCAATTTTTTAATCAAATTTCGTTCTAAAATAAAAAAGGCGGATACTCTCCGCTTACATCTTACTATATATTACGCAGTATCACGCCTCTGCCATTGTTTTAATTCTTTCATCAATTCGGATTTTGTTTTCGTAGGTCAGTTGTCTGAAATGTTCAATCAAATCGGCTTCGTTCGGTGTAATTTGTGAGTTGCTGTATGGATTTTTGATATCTGACATACCGATAAGGTAGTCAACCGTAACGCTGAAAATTTCCGCCAAATTTTTGAGCGTGTCAATAGACGGCTGTGTAATGCCCTTTTCATATTTTGAAATTGCACTCGCCTTTAAATTCAGCTTTTCAGCAAGCTCAGTCTGTGACATATCGTTGTCAACACGCAATTCTTTTAATCTGACTGAAAACTCCATAATAACACCTTTGCCCATAAGTTAATTTTGATAGATTGCAAGTACAGCGGATAGACTGAATTCCATATCCGCCTCAGATGCGGTAACATTTGCATTTAGATTATACCGTTCTTTCCACAAATCATAAAAATATTAGCTAAATCAGATTAAAATATGTTGACAATCACAAAACAAGAATATATAATTATCTTATCAAGATAATTATTCTTGCTGTTATAGTTATATCTTATTAGGAGGTCAATTATGAGAACTAAAGTCAAAAAATTAACATCGGTTATTCTTGCGGTTGTAATGATGCTCGGCATCTTGACAATCGCACCGCTCACCGTAAGTGCGGCAACCTACGGCGATTTTGAATATACCCTTGAAGATGATTATACATGCACGATTACAAAGTACAATGGACATGCGACTAATGTTACCATCCCGTCAACTATTTATGGTAATAAAGTTTGTAAGGTAGGTTATGAATCGTTTAAAGATAACAATAATATTCGTTATGTAACAATTCCAAATTGTGTAAAAGATATTGATAGTGGTGCTTTTAAAGGTTGTCATTCCTTAAATAGTGTGACATTTCCAAGCGGATTAAAAACAATCGGTGACGGTGCATTCAGTAACACGAATTTAAAAAATGTAACATTACCAAATACGGTTACGGATATTGATAGCTATGCTTTTTCAGAATGTGAAAATCTTTCGAGTTTAACACTTTCAAATAAATTAGAAAGTGTAGGTTATGCTACTTTTGAATACTGTAAAAGTTTAACAAGTATCAGTTTGCCAAATAGTTTGACATATGTGGATTGGTATCTGTTTAGGGGCTGCACTTCATTAAAAACTGTTTCAATTGGCAGTGGTCTTAAAGAATGCTATAATCAAGGTAGTTATGGCTTTATATTTAATGATTGTACAGCTCTTGAAAGCATTACAGTCAGTCCCTCAAATAACAACTACAGTAGTGCTAATGGCATTATGTATGATAAAAAGAAAACCGAAATTTTAGTATATCCACAAGCAAAAAAAGATACAACATATACTGTGCCAAGTACAATTAATACTCTTTATGGAGTAAGCACCAATAACAACCCCTATTTAAAAACAGTTATTATTCCGGCAAGTGTCAAAGACATTAGAGATCATGCCTTTGGATATATTGAGGATGATTGGGATTATAACAAAGTAAGTGGTTTCACAATCAAAGGTTACAAGGGTACAGCCGCAGAAAGATATGCACGAAATAATGATTTTAATTTTGTGCAATTGCAGGTTGTTCCAACCTCGGTTGCCCTTAACAAGACAACTTTAACACTTGATACCGGAAAAACCTCAACTCTCAAAGCAACAGTATACCCATCAAATGCGGCAAACAAAAAATGCACTTGGAGCAGTTCTAACACAAGTGTTGCGACTGTTGACAGCAACGGTAAAGTAACCGCCAAAAAAGCAGGTACGGCAACAATCACGGTAAAAACTTCAAACGGCAAAACCGCAACTTGCAAAGTTACCGTAAATCTTCCCGCCCCGCAGATTACAGGTCTTGCAAACACAACA
>ULXP01004854.1_pt1 | contig 39746 bp, 16 predicted proteins | sample 1961351 | NCBI WGS metagenome assembly ULXP01 (sample SAMEA4835840, study PRJEB28245) | human gut metagenome | biome: gut microbiome; material: fecal sample | place: Denmark | collected 2008 | reverse complement strand
TGTAACCTTAACTGCAAATGTAAGTAGTGCATCTTCTTGGGATTTTGATATTTCAGCATCTGGCGGAACATTAAAAAAGAGTAATGATAGAGTTGGAAGCACGGATAGTGGAAATAATGAAAATAAAACAGTAAATTTAGGCACATTTGTATCAGACCAAGAAGGAACATATACAATTAAGTTAAGTGGATATGTTGTTGATGGAGATACACTTTCTAAGAAAAATATAAGTGACGAGGTTTCTATAACAGTAAGTGCAAATACTAATAGTTCTGATAATCAAGGAAATACAGTAAACACAGATACAACTCCTGCTGCCAAGTCAAAAGAAGCTAGATTAAAAACTTTCGGAATAACACCAAACGATTTTAAAGGATTTAAAAAAGATAAAACAGAATATAGTACAGAAGTGCCAAATGATGTATCAGAAGTTTCAGTATATGCAACAGCTGTTGATTCAAAAGCCAAAGTAACAGGCAGAGGAAAAGTAAAATTAAAAGAAGGAAGTAATACTGTAAAGGTAACAGTAACAGCAGAAGCTGGAAATACGAAAGTATATACATTAACTATCAAAAGAAAAGCTGCTGATGCAAACAATTCAACAACAAATGATGGTTCAACAAATACAGATAATACTGCCAGCACGAATAATACAAATACAACATCAGCTAGTACAAGTTCAAAAGTTGGATTAGAAAGTTTGGAAATAAAAGATGTAGAATTAATACCTAGTTTTAAAACAGAAGTATATAATTATCAAGTAGAATTAGACAAAGACGTAGATTCATTAGACATATCAGCAATACCAATAGAAGATGATACATCAGTTGAAATTGCTGGAAACCAAGACTTTAAAGAAGGAGAAAATATAGTTACAATTTTAGTTAAAAACGAAAAAACAGAAAAAACAATAACATATCAAATAACAGTAAATAAAAATGTAACATCAGAAGACCAGGGAACAGTAGAAGAATTCAGCTGGTTTAAACCATCAACTTGGGGAAGAGAAATAATAATAAAAGCTGTAATTGCTGTGGTTTTAGTAATATTAATAATAATTGCTGTAATTTTAAAAATAAAACTTTCAAGAGAAAAGAAAGGTAAAAATAAAATTGATTTACCAGGTGCAGATGAATTAGATAAAGCACTTGCAGAACACCAAGAATTAACAGAACTAGAAAATACGGAAGATGACAATTATTATACGGTAAATAATGAAAACCAAGAACAAGATCAAATTCAAGAGCAGACAATACATCAATATGATAGTGAATCATCACAAGAATCAAATGCATATAAATTTAAGAATGATTATGATGGAAACTATATAGAAGACATTGCAAAAAGTAAAAATTATGATATTGATGATAACGATAATAACGATTATAGTTATGATTATCAAGATGACAACAGTAGACGAACAAAAAGAAAAGGAAGAGGAAAACATTTTTAGAACCAATTAAACCGCTTATTTTCCGTGCAAAACTGCACGGAAAATAAGCGGTTTAAAATGTGCATTGCACGGAAAAAAAGCGATCTCACGTGTGCAAAAAGAAAAGCCCTCACTTTTCAGTGAGAGCCTCTCTTTTATGAGATTAGTGAAAACAGCCTAGATTCGCTTTGATGCAAAATCGAATCCATTTTCGAATTCGACTACAGGAGCATGTTCTGTTTCTGGAACAAGACTTACCTTGATACTGCCATCAAACTGGTGAGGCTTAACAATAAAGGTTCTTTCTGTCTCGCAGTTGCATCTGATTCCTTTTGAATCAATGCATGCAACAACACCACTGTCAGTGATGTTTCGATTTTTGGAATCGTTCCAAGAAAAACGAACAACATCCCCAATTTTAAGTTTCTGCGCAATTTCGTGTGTTAATCTCATAGTTTTTTCCTCCGTATAAGTGACTTCTGGAGGATTACACAGCTCCCCCAGAAAAATTTAGTGAAATTTCCTGATACTTGCTGTGTAAGTATTCATGATAAAAGTATTATAACATGTTAACATAAGAATGTCAAGCGAAAATGTAAAATTTTTCCTGCTATATATACATATTATTATCTTTCATAATAGTAGCAATACACTTGTAGAATTACCTTGCTTACATAATTCAAATATTTCTTTTACAACTTCTGCTTCAATAGGTTCTACTTCTAAATGACCAGTATTTAAGCATGAAAAAGGTCCTCCTTTCTGTGATAAGAGAACTTTTAAAGTTTTATATAAAATAAAAACTCACGAACTTTTAAGTTCGTAAGTTGATTTCAAATGGAGCCACTAAGCAGAATCGAACTGCTGGCCTACGGGTTACGAATCCGTCGCTCTACCAACTGAGCTATAGTGGCAAATCAAATATAATATAATATAACATATAATTTTAAAAAAAACAATACAAAAAAGAGACTCTTTCAAAAAAGTCTCTTTAAAATTATTCCACTATCATTGGACCAATATTAGTAACAGTGCCAGCGCCGAGAGTTAGAACAATATCATCAGCCTTTACATTATCTTTCAAGTAAGAAGCGCAAGCTTCAAGAGAAGGAATATATTTTGCATCTTTACCTTGTTTAATTATAGCATTAACCAAATCTTCAGAAGAAATATTATAAGTATTAGTTTCACGAGCCGCATAAATATCAGTAACAATAATATTATCAAAAGAAAGTAAGGCTTGAGCAAAATCATCTAAAAGGTTGAAAGTCCTGCTATATGTATGAGGTTGAAAAACAACCCAAGATTGGTTATATTTCTTATTCTTTAATGCTTTTGAGGTAGCAGCAACTTCAGTAGGATGGTGACCATAATCATCATAAACCTTGGCACCATTAACAGTCCCTTTGAATTCGAAACGTCTGTCAGCACCAGTGAATTTTTTTAATGCAGTTTGCATATAGCTTACTTCAATACCATAAGCATCACATAATGTGATACAAGCCAACGCATTTAAGACATTGTGTTTACCAGGAATTGAAAGTTCAAAACGACCAAAGAATTCACCAAATTTATAAACATCAAATTCAGGAAAACCATCCTCATTAAAAATAATATTTTGTGCAGAAAAATCAACGTCTTCATTTTCAATACCATATTTAATAGCAGGAGCTTTAGAGTAAACAGGTAAATCTAAGCAATTAGGATCATCTGCATTTATAATTAAATGACCATCTTCTGGCAATAATTTAACATATTTAATAAAAGCTTTTTTTACATTTTCAAGATTTTTATAATAATCCAAGTGGTCATTATCAATATTTAAAATGATTTCAGATTTTGGACTGAATTTTAAAAAGCTTTCAACATATTCACAAGCTTCAATTATAAAGTTTTCGCTATTTCCAACCCTATAATTCCCATTAAGTTCTTTTAGCATGGCACCAACTTGGATACTTGGATCTTTTTGAGCTTCAATGAAACATAAAGAAACAAGTGAAGTTGTAGTTGTTTTTCCATGAGTTCCAGAAACGGCTATTGTATTTTTATAGCATCTTGTAAGCTCTCCAAGAAAAGTAGACCTTTCTATAAGAGGAATACCAAGCTCTTTTGCATGAACAAATTCTGGATTATCAGGATGAATTGCAGCGGTATAAACCACACAATCAGCACCTTCGATATTTTTTGCATTATGACCTACATAGATTTTAATTCCTGCATTTCTTAAAACATGCAAGGTTTCAGAATCTGAACGATCACTTCCAGAAACTGAAAAACCCCAGTTAACAAGAATTTCAGCGATACCGCTCATGCTAACACCGCCGATTCCTATCATATGTACATTTTTATATTTTTTTATATTATCAATATTTGGCATTATAAACACTCCCTATGAAATTTCAAATTTGCTTTTCTATTATATACTTATATAATGTAAATTTCAAGATTTTTGTTACAAAATATTATTTTAAAATTTCAAAAAATAAAAAAATAAAAAAATTGTAAAAAAAAGAGGGAAAAAAAAATGCAGTGCCGAATAATATACTAGTACATAAGATACGATACAATATATGTACAAATATTAAAAACAGTGGAGGTGCACACAATGCAAATAACAGACGTACGTTTAAGAAAAGTAAATTCAGAGAACAGAATGAAAGCTGTTGCTTCTGTAACATTCGATAATGAATTTGTTATCCATGATATCAAAGTTATCGAAAGTCAAAATGGATTATTCATAGCTATGCCAAGCAGAAAAACTCCAAACGGAGAATTCAAAGATATAGCTCATCCAATCAATGCTGAAACAAGAGAGAAGATTCAAAAGGCTATTCTAGAAGCTTATGACGCTCCTGAAACAGAAGAATCAGCAGAATAATAAATTTACAAAAGTTCCTTCTAGTGAATAGAGGGAACTTTTTTTGCACCATTTTGCACCGATTATTCCGCTTTTTTTCTGTGCAATTTTGCACGGAAAAAAAGCGATCTCACGTGTGCACTTGCACTATATATAAAATTATAATATAATAAATGCAATAAAAGGGAGGTGTCATAATGGGATTAAAAATTGAAAAAGTAAGTAAATATTATGGCGAAAAATTAGCAGTAGATAACATCAGTTTTGAGATGAACGAGCCAGGGGTATTTGGACTATTAGGGACAAATGGAGCTGGAAAAACCACGACAATAAGAATGATTCTAGGAATAATAAAAAAGGATGCAGGCGAAATAACCTGGAATGGGCAGAAAGTAGAAAGAAAAAACGTGAACTTTGGATATTTACCAGAAGAAAGAGGAATATATCCAAAAACAAAAATAATTGAGCAACTAATGTATTTTGCTGAATTGAAAGGGATGAAGAAGCAAGAAGCTGCAAAAGAAATTGATTATTGGTTAAAAAGACTGAAAGTTGAAGAATACAAAGAATTACAGGCAGAAAAATTATCAAAAGGGAATCAACAAAAAATTCAGTTTATAACAGCAATTTTAAATAATCCAGAATTAATTGTATTAGATGAACCATTTAGCGGACTTGATCCAATAAATACAGAATTATTGAAAGAAGTAATTATAGAATTAGTTCAAAAAGGAAAATACATAATAATGTCAAGTCATCAGATGTCATCAATTGAGGAATTTTGTAAAGATGTAGTGATAATAAATAAAGGAAAAACGGTATTAAAGGGAAATTTGAAAAAAATCAAAGATGAGTATCCATCAAAAAGGCTAGAAATAAATGTAGATAGTGACATTTCAAAATACATAAATGAAAGTGGAATGAAAATTGAAAAAAATCTTGACAATAATTATGAAATATTAATGGATAAAGAAGAGCAAGCTCAGTTACTAATGAAAACGTTGGTGCTTCAAGGCATAAATATAAAAAAATTCGAACTTAAAAAACCAAGTCTAAATGAAATTTTTATAGAGAAAGTAGGTGAGTAAAATGCAAGGTTTAATAACTGTAATAAAATTCACAATTAAAGATATGGCGCAACGAAAATCTTTTATTATCTCGAATATAATAATATTGGGACTAATAATTTTGATGTTTAACATACCTAACATACTGAAAAAAGTCATGGGAGATTCAGAAAATTCAAAACAGATTATACAGATAATTGATGTTGATAATGTATTTGAGGGAACATTAGAGAATCTAAAAAATATGAATTTGAGCTATGATATCAAAATTTCTAGCAAAAATTTAGAATTTGACAAAATAAAGGAAGAGATTCAAAATGGCGAAATAGATAATGCAATAATTATAGAAAAGAAGGATGAAAAAATCAATATTCAATACATAGTAAAAAATTTAGCAATGAATTCTGAAATGCCACAAGACTTAGAAAATGCAATAAGTTCGCTATATAGTGGCTTTCAAATTTTAAAGTTAGGGCTAACACAGGAACAATTGCGAAGTATACAACCAGATTTTAATTTTGAAGTCAAACAAGCTGAGACTCAAGAAGTAAAAGGAAATATATACACAATGATGTTATTATCAATTGTACTATTTTACGCAATATATTTTTGTGCATATCAAGTATCAAGTTCAATAACGACTGAAAAAACTTCAAAAATAATTGAAACACTAGTAACATCAACAGAGCCAAAAACAATAGTTTTAGGAAAAACAATCGGAATAGGAATTGTTGGAGTATTACAAATAATTGCGATTGCGTTAACTGCAATAGTTTCAAAAACATTATTTTTAGAAGAAGGAGCATTAGATGGAATAGTTGATTTTTCAACAATCACACCATTTTTAGGATGCATAACGATTATTTACTTCATATTAGGATATGCATTTTTTGCGATGTTGTATGCATTAACTGGCTCAACTGTAAGCAAGCCAGAAGATGTGCAATCAGCTAATACACCAGTAGCTTTAATATCAGTAATAGGATTCTATTTGGCGTATTTTACAATGATGAATCCAACGAGTGAGCTAAATAAAATAGCTGCAATATTACCTATATCATCACCATTTTGCATGCCATTTAGAGTGATGATGGAGATTGCTACAGGTCCAGAAATTTTAGGATCAATAGTAATACTAGTAATTACCACAATTCTTGTCGCAATATTTTCTATCAAAATATATTCAAAAGCGATTTTTAATTATGGAAGTAGGGTTAAAATTAAGGAATTACTTAGGAACGAAAAGAAAGGTGCACGGAAAAAAAGCGTTTTAAAATGTGCAATTTTGCACGGAAAAAAAGCGATCTCACGTGTGCAATGCACCGAAAAAAAGCGATCTCAAATGTGCAGGAAAGGAAAGAAATTATGAAAAGAAAAGAAAATTTAATATGGGGAGTAGTCTTCATAATAATAGGATTAATAATAGGATTAAAAGTGTTAGGGATAATAAATATAGACATATTTTTTGATGGATGGTGGAGTCTATTTATTATAATACCAAGTGCAATAAGTATAATAAAAAATATAAGAGACATTGGGGCATATATATGGTTAGCAATAGGAGTAGCATTACTATTATCAGCTCAAGAAATACTTGACATGGAGATAGTTGGAAAATTGATATTCCCAGCTGTATTGGTTGCAATAGGAGTTGGAATGATTTTTAAAGACAGCAAATTAGAAAAAGCAAAAGAAAATGAAGAATATTATGCAACATTTTCAGGTGAAAAGTTAAATTTCGAAGGTGATACATTTAATGGAGCTAGCTTAAATGCAATATTTGGAGGAATTGACTTAAATTTAAAAAAAGCAGATATAAAAAATGAAACAAATATAAATGCAACATCAGTATTTGGAGGAATAAATATTTTTGTACCAGACAATGTCAATGTTGAAATAAAATCAACATCATTATTTGGTGGAATAACAAATAAAGTCGAAAATAAAGAAAATCAACCTACAATAAAGATAAGAGCTTTTTGCTTATTTGGAGGAGTTGAAGTTAAATAGATTGAAGTTACTTCAATCAAAGGAGGAGAAATGAAAGGATTTCAAAAATTAGTAAAATATTCAGCAATTGCATTTGGCTTATATTTGGCAATATCAATAATTGGAGCACTTATAGGAGTGATTATAGGAGTAACTTCAGGTGTGGAAGTATTAAAAGAACTTTCAGGAAATGAAAATGTCGAATTAGTTGATGAAACTCGAAATTTTGATGAGTTGTCAGGCCTAAATTTAAATATATCATCATCAAATTTGACAATAAAGGCTGAGGGTGATTCATATAGAATGGAAGCTCATAACATTCCGAAAACAACTAAGATAGAATGCAAAAATGATGTTTTAGAAATAAAAAACGTGAAAAAATTAAAATCAGAAAGTAGTATCACAATATATGTCCCAGAAAATGCTAAATTAAGTAGAATCAATTTAGATATGGGAGCAGGAAATGTTGAAATATCAAATATAGAAGCCGCCAACATAGATTTTAGTTTTGGAGCAGGAAATGTTAATATTAAAAATTTAAAATCAGAGAATCCTACAATTGAGTGCGGGGCTGGTCAGATAAAGTTTGAAAATACAGAATTGACTAATGCTAAATTAAATGCAGAAGTTGGAAAAGTGATATATTCAGGCCAATTGAACGGGGAATCAAGAATAGAATGCGGCGTTGGAGAAGTAGAGATGAATCTTGAAGGCGGAATAGACAACTATTCAATAAAAGTTAAAAAAGGAATTGGAAACATAAAAATTAATAAGGAATCAGTTAACAATGATTCAACAACTGGCAATGGCCAAAATAAAATTTATATCGATGGTGGAGTTGGAGATATCGATATAAAAATATAATTGCACGGAAAAAAAGCGATCTCACGTGTGTCACGTGTGCAATTGCACGGAAAAAAAGCGATCTCACGTGTGCATAAAATAGAAGAAACCTTCATATACATTAATAAACAAAATGTAGAGGAGGTTTTTTTGATGGAAATAAACACAACAAAAGAAAGTTTGAATGTAAATAAAACGATATGTGAAAAGAAAGAAATTATGAATATACAGGGAGACATGATAGTGCCAGATTCAAAGCCAGACATTTTAAGCACTATTAATACAAGTGGAAATGTGTGTATATATAAGAAAGAAATAATGGAAGGAAAGTTAAAAATAGATGGGAATATTCTTACGTACATAATGTATTTAGCTGATAGTGATTCAGAAAGTATAGAAGACAATGTTAGGGGGCTTAACACGAACCTCGACTTTTCAGAAAACTTCAATATTCCAGAACTAAGTGAAGGAATGGATGTTGACATCAATCCAAAAATAAAGATGATAGAATGCAAGGTAATAAATGGAAGAAAGATAGGCATAAATGTCACATTAGAAGTAGAAATAAGAATTCAAACACAAGAAAATGTGGAGATAATCACAGATTTAAACAACAGTGATATACAAATTCTTAATCAAAATATGAAGGTAAATTCTGTATTAGGGGAAGGCACGACGAAAACATCAATTAAAGAAAATGTAGCAATTCAAAACACAGACAATCTTGCTGAGATGTTGAATGTGCAAATAAACTTAGTAGACAAAGACATAAAAATCAGTTACAACAAAATTCTTGCAAAAGCAGAAGTCGAAATCAGATTAGTGTATTTAACAGAGGACAATCGAATTTGTACTACCCAAAGTAGAGTGCCATTAGTGGGCTTTATCGATATGCCTAATATAAATGAAGAAAACATTTGTGACACAACATACATGGTAAAAAATATAGTTATAAAACCAAATGCAGTAGAGGAACATTCTGTATATGTCGAAATGGAAATTGAAATTCACTGTATAGCATATGAGGAAAAAGAGGTTCAAATAATTCGAGACATGTATTGTCCAGGAGAAAAAATGAAATTCAATCAAAATACGATTAATACAATTACAAACAAGCAATGTAAGAAAAATATTTGCAACATCAGAGAGAAAATAAATGTTCCAGAGCTTGAAAATGGAAATATAGTTGATGTTGGAATAATGCCTGTCATAAATAAAGAAAACAACATGAATGACAAAATCATGATAGAAGGTGAACTCAATGTAAACTTGATTTTTACAGACAATTCAACAGTTGGAATAAAAACAAAACAGTTAAATATTCCATTTGAACAAACAATAAATGATGTAGGAACAGCCGATAACTGTAGAAATGATACAAGGATTGAAATAAATTCGCAAGAATTTTTAAATCAGTCAGGAATTTTGAGTGCAAATGTTGATTTAGAATTTGAGACTGATTCTTATCAAAATACAGCAATTCCAGTAATTAGTGACATTTCAATGGAAGATGAAGAAAACATGGAAGACTACAGTGTCGTAATTTATATGGTAAAATCAGGAGACACATTGTGGAAAATAGCAAAGAGATTTGGAAGCACTGTTGATGACATAGCACGAGTTAATGGAATGGAAAGACCAGATAGATTAAACATTGGAGAGAAAATATATATTCCTAAATATGTGCTGAAAAGAGCGAAAGAACCGATTATAATTTAAAAATCAGAGAGGATTATTGATGGCGAATGTAGGAAAGGTGTACACAAGAAAAAGATTCATATTTACTAATAAAAGTGGCGAAAACAAAAATAGATTTAGGCTAAAAGTCACTCAAAAAATGATAGTAAAAATTCTAATATTAATCTTAATAATTACAACAATGTTGAAAATCACTTACAACTATGTAGAGCCCATATTTGCTACGATGTGTGAAGACAAGGTAAAATCTCTGGCCACAATAATCACAAACCAGCAGTCAACAATTGTGATGAACAAATATCAATATGACGAATTATATTCAATTGAAAGAGACAAAAGTGGCAATATATTGATGATAAAATCAAATATTGTTCCTATGAACAATCTGGTTTCAGACTTGACGGAAAACATTCAACATGAATTTGACAATATAGGAGACCCAGAAATTAGAATATCTCTTGGAAGCTTATCTGGAGTGTATTTTCTTTCTGGGTTTGGACCAGAGTTTCCTATTGATGTCGAGGTCACAGGTACTGTTGATGCTGAAATAAAAAGTGAATTTGTTTCACAAGGAATCAACCAAACTCTTCATAGAGTCTATGTTGACTTCGATTGCAAAATGAAAACAGTTACAGCTTTAAAAAATTACGAGCAGTCAGTTGTTAACAGAGTTATTCTTGCTGAACATGTTATAGTCGGAAATATTCCAGATAGCTATTGGCATGCACACGCGAGATCGCTTTTTTCTTGTGCAATTTTGCACACGCGAGATCGCTTTTTTTTCGTGCAATTTTGCACACGTGAGATCGTTTTTTTTCCGTGCAATTTTGCACACGTGAGATCGCTTTTTTCTCGTGCAATTTTAGCTGAAATGTATTGCAATTGATTTAAAAGTATGATAAAATAGTAAACATAATTATTAGATATGATGTATGGTGAAAGATTGATGCAAAAAAGAAAGGAGGAAATAGTGCCCAAATTTAGAAAAATGGGAAATTCAAAAATTTACCATATAATGATAAAAGGAATTGACGGTCAAAACATTTTTTATGATGATAAAGACAGAAGAAATTTCTTAAGAAAATTTTTAGAAAATAAAAAAGAATTTAATTATGCAGTTTATTCTTATTGTTTAATGACTAACCACGTTCACATGGTTATAAAATGTAAAGATGAATTTTTGTCAAAGTCGATGCAAAGTTTAATGATACGATATGTGCGTTATTTCAATAAAAAATATCAGAGAACAGGATCATTAGTTCAAAGCCGATTCAAAAGTAAATGTATTGAAAATCAAAAGTATTTTTTAGAAGTCTGTAGATATATCCATAGAAATCCAGAAAAAGCTGGAATTAAGAGAACTGATAAGTACGTGTGGAGTAGTTATCAAGAGTATATAAATGAAGCAAAAATAATAGACAAAGATGTTTTACTACATTATTATAATAACAATATTTTGGATTTTGTAAAGTACACAACTCAAATAGAAGACATCGAAGATTATGAAGATTATGCAGAATATGAAATTGTAGGAAAACTTACAGATGATCAATTGAAAAAGATAATTTTAGAAAAGTTCCAAATTCAAAAAGAAGAAGACATTGCAACATTTTTCAAAGAAATGAGTAAAAAAGAACTAGAAAAATATATAAAATCGATGAAAGAAATAAAAGGAACATACAAGACTCAAATTTCAAGAGTAATTAGAGTTAATAGAAGAATTGTCTCAAATATATGGGACAAGTAACGAAAAAGTGCACCGAAAAAAAGCGATCTCAGGCGTGCAATTTTGCACGGAAAAAAAGCGAAATAAAATGTGCAAAAATAGCTTGTAAAAAATAAAATACTTTGATATAATTCAAATATCTGCACGGAAAAAAAGCGATCTCAGATGTGCATTGCACAGAAAAAAAGTGATCTCACGTGTGCAAACAAAAGAAGGAGATTTAAATGAAAATAACTGAAATACTAATAATAATTGTAAATGCATCAATATTTGTACTACCAGCAATCATGTTAATTGATAATTTAATAAATGGAAAATATAGAATATTGAATATATGTATGCTAATAAATATGTTTGCGTGGGTATACTTATCATATTTATGGAACATAAGAAATCCAGGATTTTGGATTAAATGCGATGCGAGAATACTAACGCTAATAGCAAGTATAATATTCATTGCAGCAGTAATAGCTTTTCTGTTACAAATAAGGCACAAAAAAAGCAACAAAATACTTGTGATGATTGCAACAATATTTGTATTTTATATAATAATAACGAATGATACGACATATAAAGAAAGAACAAGAGTTGACATGGTTTCAGATAAGACATTAAGACAATATGTTCTAGAAGAACATGTACCATATCTTGCATTTTTAAGTATAGAAATAGAATTATTCATTAATTTGCTAAATAGTCACAAATCATATAAAGAGCTAAAAAAAGAATTTGAAAAAAATAAAGAAATGTGATATATAATATCTAGTTCAATAGTGATGGACGAAAAAAATATAGGAAGGATTGTAGAAAAATGGAAGTAAACGAAGAAAAAAGAAACAAATTTATGGAATATGCAGGAAAGAGAGTAAATAACGTAATGCATGATATTCAAATACTTGAGCCAATGGCAAGAAGTAATGCATATGACTTTACAAAGGAAGATGTTGAAGAAATGTTTAATGCAATGCAAGAAACACTTAATGATGCAAAAACCGAATTCAACAGAAGATTTGAAGAAAAAGCAAGAGTAGAGAAAAAAGTATTTTCATTTGGAACAACGAAAGTAACGGAAACTACTAACAATCAACTAGATGGAACAGAAGAATGCCAAGAACCAGAAGTAGGATTTGAAGAAATATAATACAGAATACAGAATGGACTTATTTTATAACTAAATAGGTCTATTTTTGTAATTGCACGGAAAAAAAGCGAGATAATCGGTGCAAAATTGCACGGAAAAAAAGCGATCTCACGTGTGCAAAATGTCACAAAATTGTAACATAAATGTAATATAATTGTTAAAGTAAAAATGTTGACAAACATAAAAATAGATAGTAAAATGAAATTAAATTGAAAATAGAAGTGAATTACGGGAAAGGAAGAAAAAATGAAGGAAAAAAGTAATAAAAACAAGAAAAAATCAGAAATGAACGCAATGTTTTTTGTAATATTATTAGCTTTGGTTATGTTTATAATATCCACATATGCATGGTTTTCAACACAAAAAAATGTATCAATCACAAATTTAACAGGTACTGTTGAGGTAGCAGAGGGATTGGAAATTTCGTTAGATGCTGAAAATTGGTCAAATGGATTAGTACTAGGTACTGAAGAGGGACAGTTAAGTATTATAGATGATGCATATTCAGGACATCATAACATATCACCTTCAGAAATGTTACCAGTATCAACATTAGGTTTGGTTACAGGGAACCAAAAAGATTTGAAAATGCTAAGAGGAAAAATCACTAACTCAAAAGAATTAAGTGAAATAAAATCAATGATAGAGACAGAAACAGCTCCAGCAAGCTCTACATACCCAGGTTATTTTGCGTTTGATGTATTTTTGAAAAATTCATCAAAACAAGAAGTGACAGATGATATTTTACAATTAAACTATGATTCTTCATTAGAAATATTAGAAGCAGAAAAAAGTGCAACAGGATTACAAAACACAGCAAGAATAGCATTTGCAAAATATAACGGAAAATCTGATGTAATGGCAGATCAAGCTACAATTTTAAAAGAAACAGCAGGGATTGGAGCAGGGGCACCAAGTCCATATATAACAGATGTTGCAATATGGGAACCAAACTCAAGTGATCATGTTGAATATATTGTTCAAAACAACAATAAAATTACATGGTCAGCACAAGATGCTGGAAAATATGCAACAAAAGAATTGGCAAATGGAATGAAAGGTTTTGACCTTACAACACAAATGCCTACATATGCTTTAAAAGACAGTTCAATAGGAAAGAGTATAGCAGATATATATAAATGGGATGGAAGTGAATCTCAAATACAAAAACAAAATTCTTTACAAACAACTAAAAAGTCAGAAGAAGATTATACAATAAAAGAAGGAGTTCAAAATCTAGTAAGTGCAACAGATGGCACGCAAACATTTGGCATTGCACCAAATGCAATTTGCAGAATGAGAATTTACTTATGGCTAGAAGGCCAAGATGTTGATTGTATTAACTATGCATCACATGGTGGAGGAGTAAAAGTTAATATTGGTCTAGTTAAAGGATCAACAATTGGAGCAACAAGTGCTGAAACAGAATAAAATACAAAATAGCAAGATGACAAGTCTTGCTATTTTTGAGGAAAAATGCACGAAAAAAAGCGATCTCACGTGTGCATGTAATACAAATGTAACGTAAATGTAACATAAAAAGGGTTGAGAATGAGTGAAAAATGATGTATAATTAATTAAATACTAAAGAACGGAGGTTAAAATGGCTGAAAAATTATTAAAAGAAACTAAAGATACTCAAACAAAGAGAAAAAAAACAAAAAAAGTTGCAGAAGAAGACGATATATATAAAATGGATTTAACGCTTGAAAGTCCTGAAAATGAAGATGATTTTAAGGCAAAAGACCTCGAATCTGAAGAAAAAAAAGAAAAAACAAAAGCGAAAAGAGGAAGAAAAAGCAAAAATGTAGTAAAAGTTGTTGAAGATGATGAAGAAGTTGATGAAATTTTTGGAAATATAAATAAATGGATTAATGAAGATGAAATTGAAGAAAATCTAGAAAAAGAAAAAACAGAAAAAAAAGGCAGAAAAAAGAGTCTTACAAAAGTTGAAGATGGCATTAAAAGCAGCAAAACTACTACAAAAAAGACTACAACAAAAAAAACTACGACTAAGGCAACAACGAAAACGAGAACAAAAAACAAAAAAACAGATGAAACAGAATCAATACAAACAGAAAATGAACAACAAGGAGAAATAAAAATTCACGCAGAAAATGACACAACTGAGTTGCAATTAAAACACAATGAATATAAAGTAGAGCTACAAAAATTAGAATACAATGTCTACACTCAAACAAGTGATAATTCATACATAATTGTAAGAAGTCCAAATTTAAGAATAGTATCAGAAAATGTATATTTGATGATAAAAAAACAAGAAGAAGACTATGAAATAACGACAAATCAGGATTTTAAAATAAATTATGTAATTGATAATTTAGAAAGAAAAGACAACGTGGTCAATTTCAAACTCACAAACTTAGTCGAAATCATAGCAAATGAAAGTGGATTGATATTTGAAATTGACGAAGAAAAAGTCATAGAAAATAATCTAGAAGACAACCATACACTTGTTATATCAGAAGAAGATGGAAAAGTTTATTTACCATATACAAAAGATGAAATTAAAAAAGACGTATCACAAAACAAGGGCGCCAAGATTTCTGAAATAATTGAAAATAAATATATATTACCGTTAGATAAATATAAAAATTCAATAAGAGCAAGATTTAGAGAAGGATACAATTTGATGTATCATAGAGAAGGAAAATCAAAAAGAAGTGCAATAATGCTTGGAATAGAATTGATGTTTGAAACTAATCTACATCCTGCAATAATATCAGCTTGTAAGAATCTAGAAGAACTTGATATTTATTTAGATTGCTTAGATGATAATGAACTTGAAAAATTCTCATGCTTTAAAATTATTTATAAAAGTTTGCCAACTTTGCGAAAAAAGGCTAAATATAGAGAAATTTAAAATTGTTAAAATGTACTAAACTCGAAAAAAGTAGAAATTTAGTACATTTTTTTTGTTCGCACAGAAAAAAAGCGATCTCAGGTGTGCAAAATTGCACAGAAAAAAAGCGAGATAATCCGTGCAATTTTGCACGGAAAAAAGCGATCTCACGTGTGCAAAAAATACAAATAATATGCAAAAAAAATGTTGAAAAAAAGCACATATTATGATATAAATATAGAGAGGAAAAAACAAAAAAGATAGCGAAAAAAACGGAGGAAAATAATGTTAAGAAATAAACTAATAGCCAAAAAAATAAGAAATATATTTATATTAATTATGACGATAGCAATCATGCTAGGGGCATATAATAATGTACGAAGGTCAAGGGCAGAAAAAGTAATAGAAATAGCGTTAGAAATTGCAGACAAAAACAATCAACTAGAAAAAGAAACTGTTATAGTAGAGGCAACTGAAACTAGTGATGGAATATATTTGCTTGAACTGCCAGAAATAGTAAATACCAAAATAATAAATAAATATTATACCTCTGCGAGCGAAGAAATAGAATCAAAGACAATACAGTTGACAGACAAAGAAATTTCAGAGAAAAAAGTTGAATTAGAAACTGAGTATGATACAAAAGAAGCTGAAAAAGTAAATGTAAATGGAACAACAATAGAAACAGTAGAAAATGCAGAAAAAAAGACAGTTTATAACAGAAAGATAACAAATGAAACTGGGGATATTATAGCAACAGGGTATATGCCATTAGATGCACAATTAGATACAAAAGATGTAGAGCTAGGAGAGCTAACAAATGTAAAAATACCAAATAAAAATCAATCAATGAAAAAAGCATTTACAGCAATAATAATCGAGAATCAAGCACAAGAAAATAATCAAGCAATAACGCAAAACCAGAGTGAAGTGCAAAACCAGAGCGAAGAACAAAAACAAAATGAGGAGCAAAATCTAGTATCAACACAAAGTCAAACAGAAGAAACCAAAACAATTTACAATCCAAGTGAATATGGAGAAATTGTTGAAATCCAAGCCAAATATGAAGCTGAAAACAAAAATGAAAAAATAACAGTATACAGTTTAGATAAACAAAACAATATAGAAGAACTACAAACAACAGAAACAGAAAGTGAAGAAACAGCAAAAACATATCAATTCCCTATGAACAATGAGGTAGGAGAAAATGAAACAAAAACATATATAACAACAGCAGAAATAAGCGAAGATGCAACAATAGGAGATGAAACAGTAAATGATGAAACAAACATAGCAGATTCATCAACAAGCTATACAACCAGTGATGATACAAGTAATGGAGGAGACTTTGGAGAATCATCAACATCGCCAATAGTTGGAGAAGACCTAAACGCGGCATATGCAGGAGGAACATCAGGAACAGACACAACATTAATGACAACAAGTAGTGAAACGGCAGCAACAAGTGGCTTCTTTGGAAACTCAAGCATACAAAGACAAAACATAGAAAATGTAACATTTACAAATCAATTAGTTCAAGATGACGCACCTGTACATAAATGGGACGCTAGTAAAAACACAGGAAGCAGTCATAGTAGTTCTACAACAACGTGGAAAGACTTAAATGGAAGCATGAACGGAACTTTACATGGAGGAACATGGGGAACAGACTACTTACAATTTAACGGTACAAGTGACTGGGTAGGACTAGCTGCATATAATCCAACACAACAAATAAGAATAGATACATGGGTAGCACCAGTATCAATACAATCAGGAGAAAGAGATATAATATCAAACTTTGAAGAAGGAGGATATGGATTATACTTACTAAATGGAGTTCCAACATTTGATATTTATAATGCAAGTGCAAATGCATGGAAATCAGCAAAATCAAGTTCGGCATTAACAGCAGGACAAAAAACACATTTAGTAGCAACATATGATGGAGTTAGTGTTTGTTTATATGTAAATGATAAGCTTGTATCAAGAGTTGTATCAGAAGGAACAATAAAAGCACCTTCTAAAAGTACAATATTAGCAATGGGAGCCAACCCACAAGGAAGTACAGTCAATACACAATATGGCTTTTTTGCAAATATAAGAATTTACTCAATAGCAATATATGATAAAGTATATACTGCAAGCAGTTATGACGCATCAGCAGTATCAAGTGCATATAGCAACAGTACTAAAATCTGGAAAGATTTAACAGGACAATATGATGGTGTAGTAACAGCGGGAACATGGGGAACAAATTACTTACAATTCAATGGTACAAGTACATGGGTAAACATGGGAGCAATAGATTTTACTACATATGCAAGCATAGAAGCAACAGTAACGATAAATAAAATACAATCAGGAGAGAGAGACATAGTAAGTAACTTCGAAGATGGAGGACTTGGAATATATTTAAATGATGGATATCCTAAATTTGAAGCATGGAGCACCGGTTCGAATAAATATGTATCAGTACAATCGCCAAACAAAGTCACGGCTGGAACGAATTACACATTTAAAGGTGTCGTCCGGAAGTGGAAAATTAACGCTTTACGTAAATAATGCCCCAGTCGGTTCGGTAACATTTTCTGGACAAATAAAGAAACCAGCTGCAGAAAACAATAGCTCTGGTAGTGGTTCAAATGATGAACCAACTGTAATGGCTATGGGATGTAATCCAAAAGGAAATAGAGCTCAAACGGAATATAAGGATGGATGTTTTACTGCAATGAATTTATATAACTTAAAAATTTACAATCAGACAGGATGTGTAGCGAGTTATGAGGCAACTAGAAATATAGGAGCTCTAAAAGATTTAACAGGTCATAATGATGGAAATGTAAAAGCAGAAGACTGGACAAATAAATATATACAATTGGACGGAAAAGATGACTGGATAAATTTAGGACAAATGAGTTTTAGAACAAATCAAGTAACATTAGATTTAACAATGGAATTGGTTACACTACCATCAACGTTTAAAACTCTTATGGGAAACCTTGAAGGCGGAGGTGTATCACTAGGACTTACAGAAGACTATAAACCGTATATGCAAATAAATATAGGAGGGTCATACGACAATGCGAAAGCAACAACAGCACTAAAAAAAGGGCAAAAAGTACATTTGCTGGGTTCGTATGATGGAACAACAATAAGATTATTTGTTGATGGCCAACTAGTTGCATCGAAAGTACATGCAGGAACACTAAGCCCTGCAACTGGTAATACAGTAATGTCAATAGGAAGCAACCCATCAGGAAACTCTGGTGGAGGAGAATTTACTAATATGAAAGTATATTCTGCACATATATATAATAAAGCATATTGGGATGTATCTTCGAATGGAGATAACTCAATACTAGCATGGTCTGTAAACAGTAATAGTAGTGGTGCTAAAAAGGTATATATAGCAAGTAAAGGAAATATATATGCTAATGCAAATGCAAGTTATATGTTCTCAAATATAGGAGCAGCATCAATTTGTACAGCGACAACAGCACTAACAAATTTAAACTTGCTAAAAACAGCAAATACAACAAATATGTATTCAATGTTTTGGAAAACAGGATATAATGCAATGACAAGCTTAGACTTAGGAACAAGTTTTAGTACAGCAAAAGCAACAAACCTGGAATATATGTTCCAAGAGTGTGGATATAAAGCAATGACATCATTGAATCTGCGAGGAATAAATACTTCAACAGCAACAAGTATGTATGCAATGTTTGATGGAACAGGGTATACGGCAATGACAAGCTTGAATTTAGGAGCCAATTTTAGTACGGCAAATGTAACTAAAATGACAAGAATGTTTAAAAATTGCGGATATACTAAAATGACAACACTAACTTTAGGTTCTAAATTTAATACAGCAAAAGTAACAGAAATGATCAGTATGTTTGAAGGAACAGGATATAAAGTGATGACATCTTTAAATTTGGAAGGCTCATTCGATACAAGCAAAGTAACAAATATGCAGGCAATGTTTAAAAATTGTGGATATACAGCAATGACAACACTAACTTTAGGCTCTAAATTTAATACAGCAAAAGTAACAAATATGCAAGAAATGTTTGCAAATACAGGATATACTAAAATGACAAAATTAGACTTGGGGGATATATTCTATACAACAGTAGCAACAAATATGACATCAATGTTTAATGCAACAGGATATATTGCAATGGGTGAATTAGACTTAGGACCAGCATTTACAAAAATAGCAGGAACATATTCAAATGTATTTACAAATACAGGGAAATCAGGATGTATAATTCATGCAGCAGAAGCAATATATCAAAATAGTACAACATTCAAATTAAACACAAGTTCAGGAACACAAGTAGGATATTCAAGAGGAACAATAGATCCAAGATACAGAGTAGAATGGATAATAGAACCAAACTCAGTATCAGTAGACAAAACAAACAAAAAGATGACAATAGGATTAAGAGCAAGAACAAATAATAATGCAACATCATATTATAAAAGCAATATTACAGGGTCATTAGGAACAGGAAATATTACAGTATATATAGATGGTGAAGCAGCTACAAGTATATCAAAATCATTAAGTGGGCCAACATCAGTAAAAAATGGAACAACAGGATATAATGATGTAAAATACACACTTACATTAACAGGATTTGAACAAGGGTCAAGAAAATCAGGAAAACAATATAAAGAATGGAGTGGTAATGTTCAACTATCAATTGCACAAGGAACAGCAACAGACTCATATGGAAATAAAAATATGGCAGTAAGTAATGGCTCAAGAGCAAACCATTGGTTAGACACATCAACAAGAGTAGACTTTATAAAGCCAGAATTCACATATAATTATTCAGCAACAGATATAGATAAAACAAATAAAAGATTAATAGTAGATTTTACAGTAACAGATAAATTCTTTTCTACTACAACAGTGGTAAGTAATATGTCAAAAATAGTAGTAAAACTAATAGACGAAAACAAAGAAATCCCAGCAGCAAAAATAAGCAAATCAATTGTATATATAGATTCAAGTGGAAAAGAAGTAGCTTCAAGTAGTGATGCAAAAAACATTTATGAAACAAGAAATGGAACTAAATATAAAATAGGAGAAAGATACAGATTAATAGTTACAGGGCTAGAACAATCAGAATACAGTGATCCATATAGAAACTTCAGTGGAACAATGAGTGTAACATTTCCAGCAGGAACAGTGACTGATACAAGTTCTAACTCAAATAATGCACAAGTAATAACAATAGGTATAAATGAACCAAATAAAACAGGAAGTTCACAAATAGTAGATGTTGTTGACCCAGTATGGAAAGCTTCAAATTTCACAGTAGATAAAGCAAATGGAAAAGCAACAGTTGTATTAACTGCAAAGGACAAATATTACAAATCAAATTCATTAACAGAAAACTCTATAACAGTAAAAGTTGATGGAACAACAGCAACAAACATAAAAAAACAATTGAGTGCAGCAACACCAGTAGCATATGGAGTACAGTATACATTAACACTAACAAACTGGGAAGAGAGTACAAGACAATCAGGCAAATACTATTATGAATGGAGTGGAAATGTAAGTATAACCATAGCAGCAAATACAATAGAAGATACAAGTGGAAACAAGAATAAAGCACAAACATTTTCATTAGGATTTGCAGATGTATTAAAACCTAAAATAGACAATATAACAGTATCGCAAAATGCAAGTGCAAAAACGGTAACAGTTGGATTTGATGTTTCAGATAAATACTTAAAAACTTCAACTGCATTTAGTGCAAGCAATATAAGTATATACATAGATGGAGAAAATGCAACAAATAGCATATCTAAAACATTAACACATTCAAATGCAGGCTCAAACAATGTAAATGGAAATACAGTTGTAGTAAGACACCATTATGTATTAACACTTTCAAACTTTGAAGAATCAGGCTTACAAAATGGCAAGGTTTACAAAGAATGGAGTGGCAGCATGAAAATTGCATTAGCAGGAGGAATTGTACAAGACACATCAGGCAATTCAAATGCAACAATAAACTTAGTAAATGGAGAATTTGTAGACTTTATTAAACCAGTAATTGCAAAAGTATCATCAGCAAAAGATGCAAATGCAAAAACAGAAACAATAAGATTTACAGTAACAGATAAATATTTAAATACTACATTAAGTAAAGATAATATTAATGTATATGTAGATGGAGAAAATGCAACAAGTATAAAAAAAGACTTATCAATAGAATCATCAGTAACAAAAACTATAAATGGAACAAATAGAACAGTACAAAGAACATATAAATTAGTATTATCAAGCTTTGAACAGTCAAGTTTTCAAAATGGAAAACCATATAAAGAGTGGAGTGGTAATGTAAAAATAACTATTGCAAGTGGAATAATAAAAGATACAAAAGAAAATACAGTTGGTGCAGAAATTGCAGGAGACTTTGTAGACTTTATTAGACCTACAATAGCAAAATATTCATCAAGTAAAGATGTAAATGCCAAAAAGGAGACAATAGTATTTGATGTATATGACAAATACATAGATAATAGTACAAAACTTTCAACAAGTGATATAACGGTATATATGGATAATGAAGCAGTACCAGCAGGTCAAATAACAAGAGAACTATCAAACAATCCGACACCAATAAATGGAACAGTTAATGGAAGTACAAAACAAATAGGACAAAGATATACATTAACATTAACCAATTTTGAACAAGCAACATTACCATCAGGTAAAAGTTATAAAGAGTGGAGTGGTACAGTAAAAATTGGAATTGCAGAAGGAAAAGTAAAAGATACATCAAAAAATACAAATGTTTCAGGTCAAGTAACAGGAGATTTTGTAGATTTTATCAAGCCAAGTATAATATATAAAGAGTCAAATGCAGTAATAGACAAGAATGGGAAAAAATACACGATGGTATTTGGAATAACTGATAAATATTATGATGCAAGTAAATCAACAAAAATAAATAAAGAAGACTTAGGAATTACAATAGATGGAGAAAATCCAACAGGAGCAACAAAAACACTATCAGACCCAGTTCCATGGATAGAAAATGGAAAAACAATAGGTGTTAAATATACTCTAGTAGTTTCAGATTTACAACAATCAACCGTAAATGCAAATAAAGGATATAAAGATTATAGTGGTGTATTCAAAGTAGTAGTACCAGCAAATAAGATTAAAGATACAACAGGAAATGCAAATGTCACAACAACAATAACATCTGGTATAGATATTCCAACAAATACAGGAACAGGAAAAATAATAGACGTTGTAGATCCATATTGGCAAGTAAGCAACATAAATATAAATAAAAGTACAAGTCAAGTAACAATGACAATAAAAGGAACAGATAAATATTTTGAAAAAAGTACATTAACGCCAAGTGGTATAGAAGTGTGGGTAGATGAAGAAATAGCAACAAGTATAACAAAGACATTAAGTCCAGCAACATCAATATCAAATGGAGTGCAATACACATTAACATTATCAAATTGGCAAGAAAGTTCAAAACAATCAGGAAAGAGTTATTTAGAGTGGAGTGGTAATACAAAAATAAGAATAAAAGCAGGAACTATGAAAGATACCTATGAAAATTTAAGTAAACTACAAGAGTTTACAATAGGGCAAGTAGATTTCATAAAACCAATGATAGAAAAAGTATCATCAACAAAAGGAACAAATAATGAAACAATAGTATTTGATGTAAATGACAAATATATAAGCACAAAACTATCAAAAAACAATATAACAACACTGATAAATGGAGAAGTAGCAGATGTAACTACAACAATAACATCAATTTCTGATATAAAAGGAACAGGAAAACATAGTACAAAAACAGTAGGACACAGATATACAGTAGTGATATCAAATTTCAACAAAGGTAGAAAAAATGGCAGAAAATACAGTGATTGGAGTGGAACAGTATCATTAAGAATTGCGGCAGATGCAGTACAAGATACATCACAAAACAAAAATAATGCAACCACAATAACAGGAGATTTCGTAGATTTTATAAAGCCAGAAATCACATATATATATTCAAGTGGAAATATAGACCATACAAATAAAACCTTAACAGTAGACTTTACAGTAGCAGATAGATATTTTAGTACTTCAACATTAACATCAAATGCGGCTAATGTAACTGTAAAATTGATTGATAAAAATATTAATATATCAGGTTTAACAAAAACTATAACAAAATTATCTGATTATTCAGACGGTTCAAGAGGAAAAGTTGGAGAAAATTATAGATTAACGATAGGAAATATTCAAAGAACAACTGAGACAGATGGATTAAGAGATTACAGTGGACCAATGAGCATAACATTTCCAGCAAATATGGTAAAAGATACTTCTGGAAATGCAAATGATGCCAAAACAATAACAATAGGTGTAAATGACCCAGGTACAGGAAGTCAACAAGTAGTTGATGTTGTATCACCAGTATGGTCAGTAGCAAGTGCAGATGTAAATACAGGAATTGTAAAAATAAGAGTAAAAGACAAATACTTATTAAAAACAGGAACAGCGAATACTGCACTACAACTAACAACAAGTGAAATAGCAGTACTTGTAAATGGAACTGAATCAACTCAAGTAACAAAAACAATTACATCAGGCCCAACATTAGTAGCCTCAGGCTCAAATGGATATGATACAACATATGAGTATACAATTAAGATAGGAAACATAGCACAGACAGCAACAAATTATATAGAATTTACACCAAAAGAAACTGTAGTTGGTGGAAAAGCAAAATACAGAGATGAAAATGGAGGAAGTATTACATTAAGAATAAAAGCAGGAGCAATTCAGGATGCATTTACAAATACAAATGCGCAGCAAGATTTGTATGTGGGAAATGTAGACAACACAGGTCCAGAAGTATATGACATCCAAAAAACAATTGCAGCAAATGGAGATGAAACATTTGTATTCAACATAACAGACAAAAACTATGACTCATCAAAAATAGTTTCATTAAGTGAACTAAATATTACAATAGATGGAGCACAATTTAGTAGTGCTGTACAAAAGAATCTAACATCTCAAACACTTACAGATAGTGCAACAAATAAGGTTTTAGGACATCAATATACATTAAAATTAACAAATATGAAAGAATCTAATTCATCATTTATGAGTGCATTAACATCAACAACAAACAGAAGAGTTTATAGAGAATACAGTGGTACAATAAGAATTGTAATAAATTCAAATGCAGCAAGAGACTTAAAAGGAAATACATTAAATACATCAACAACAACGATAACAAGCTTTAATGATAAATTAGCACCAGAAGTAGTATATATATGGTCAAACTCAGTAATAAATAAGAATTCAAAAACATTTACAATGATATTTGATATAACAGATAAATACTATTCTTCTGCAAGCTTAGCAATCGGAGATTTAACAATAAAAATAGGTGGAAAGACACCAAATTGGAGTTCAAACGAAGTAGGACGTTCACTAAGTGTATCAGATATTCCAAATGCAGCAGGAAAAGGAAAGAGATATACATTAACATTATCAAATCTACAAAAACTACAAATAAAGAGTGGAGATAAGTATTTAGATTATAGTGGTGTTGTAACAGTAGCAATACCAGCAAATAAAGTAAAAGACACATCAGGACAAGGAAATGTGGCAACAACCTTAACTTCTGGAATAACAATTCCAGGTGGAACAGGTTCACAAGAAGTTGTGGACGTTGTAGAACCATATGTTCAAAAAATGAGCAGTACAGTAAATGCAGTAGCAAAAACAGCATCAATTAAAGTAAGAATATCAGATAGATATTTCTCAACAAGTACATTGACAAAAGATACAATAAAAGTTTATATAAATGGAACTGAAAATGCATCAGTAAAAACAGGATGGTCAACCTCAGAAGAAACTGAGACTAGAACTGAGAGCGGAAAAACTTCAACAGTACACGTTGCAACAAATTATACTTTAAATATGTCAGGCTTTGCTTCTAATATTAACCAGATTAAAGTTGTGGTGCCAGCAGGTGTTGTAACTGATACTTCTGGAAACAAAAACAAACAAGCAGAGTATATTATTTATAATGTATTAAAAAGTACAGCATCAGAAACAGGAGAATCAAGTGGATTTTTAGGAAAAACAGGATTGCCAAGAAAGAATATTGATAGTGTAACATTTGTTTCTAGTACAACAAGTAAAAACAGTACTGCCTGGGATGCATCAGCACAAGGAGACAGCTCAATATTAGGTTGGTATACTACAAACTCAAATGGAAGCTATAAAGTATATATTGGAAGTAATTATGACATGCATGCAAATATAGATTCTAAATACTTATTTTCTAATATTGGTTACTCAAGTTTATGTACTTCTACAACAACAATATCTGGTTTGGAATTATTAAATACAGAACATGTAACAAATATGTATTCAATGTTCTGGAGAACTGGATACAATGCAATGGCAAGCTTAAACTTAGGAAACAATTTTAAGACGAGCAGTGCAAACGATTTAGAATTTATGTTTATGGAAACTGGATATAAGAATATGACAACATTAACATTAGGTTCTAACTTTAATACAAGTAAAGCAACAAAAATGTATGCAATGTTTGATGGAACTGGATATACAAAAATGACAAGTTTAAATTTAGGAGGCAATTTTGATACAACTAATGTTAAGAAAATGACAAGAATGTTTAGAAATTGTGGATATACAAAAATGACAACATTAACATTAGGCTCTAAATTTAACACTGCTAAAGTAACTGATATGGAAAGCATGTTCCATGGTTGTGGATATAAAGAGATGACAAGTTTGGACTTAGGAAATTTATTTGATACAAGTAAAGTAACTACAATGAAGAATATGTTTAATAAATGTGGGCATGAATTAATGGCAACATTAAATTTAGGAAGCAAATTTAATACAGCAAATGTAACAACAATGGAAAATATGTTTAATCAAGCAGGAAGATATAAATTAACAAGTTTAAATTTAGGAAGCCAATTCGATACAAGTAAAGTAACAAATATGGCAAATATGTTTAATTGGATGCAAGCATTAAATTCATTAAGCTTAGGAACAAATTTTGATACAAGCAATGTAACAACAATGGCGGGAATGTTCTGGGGAACAGGATATAGCAATATGACAAGCTTTAGTTTAGGAAGTAAATTTAACACTAAAAAGGTAACAAACATGAACAGTATGTTCTATGATTTTGCAGGAACTAAATTAACTTCATTAGACTTAGGAGACCAATTCTATACAACAAGTGTAACTGATATGACAAAGATGTTCTATCAAACAGGAATAACAGCAATGACATCAATAGATTTAGGCCCAGCATTCACAAAAATCGCAGGTACATATACCGATATGTTCACAAACACAGGTAAATCAGGTTCAATAGTAATCTATGCACCAGAATCAATTTATCAAGATAAGAACAACTTTAAATTAAATACAAGTTCAGGAACAAAGATAAATTATACAAGAGGAACAATAAACGCAAGATATAGAACAGAATGGATAAAAGAATCAGTAACGGTAGATGAAGCAAACAAAAAAGTAATGATAACACTAAGAGGAAGAACAAATCCGGATGCAGGAACAACATATGTAAGTAACTTAACAAGCTCATTAGCAGCAGGAAACATAAGAGTATATATAAATGGAACAGAAATAACTAATATAGGTAAAAGTTTAGGAACAGCAACAACAGTACAAAACGCAACAACAAAAGCAAATGATGTAAGACAAGTGCTAACATTAACAAATATAGAGCAAGGAAGAGTAACAGGAAAAGATTACAAAGAATACAGTGGAAATATCTCATTATCAATTACACAAGGAAACCTAACAGATATATATGGAAACAAAAATATGGCAGTAACGTCTGCTGGAGCAAGAGCAAATCATACAATAGCAGATAGTACAGTTCAAAAGAATACGGCAAATACATTGTTTGCGGATATGACAAAACCAGAATTCACATATGTATATGCAGACTCAGATATAAATCATACAGACAAAACATTAACAGCAATATTCAAAGTGGCAGATAAATATAGAGCAAGCACAGCATTTCCCAAAAAATCAGATGGAACATATGATGCAAGTACAATTACAGTAGGAATAGACAGCTATGATAAAACAGCATTAAACAACGCAATTAGTAAAAAACTAACATTAGAAAGTCAAACAACAGAAACAATAAGTGGACAAAGTAGAGTAACAGTTCAGACATATAAATTAGTAATTGGAAACTTGGAACAAAAAGGACAAGGAGGATTAAGTGATGGTTATACTTATAGTGGAATCTTAACATTAGGATTCCCAGAAGGAACAATCACAGATACATCAGGCCACAAGAGTCCAGCGACAACAATTACAATAGGCAAAAATGAACCAGGAGGAACAGGTACAGGAAAGCCAGTAGACGTAGTAGACCCAGTATGGTCAGTTGCAAGTGCAAACGCAGATACAGGAGTTGTAAAACTAAGAGTAAAAGACAAATATTTAACTAAGTCTACAAGCAAATTTAACCTAGCTAAAGAAAGCATCAAAATAATAGTAAATGGTGTAGAGTCAACAGCAATAGTAAAAACACTAGAAGGTCCAACAACAATTACAGATGGTCAAGAATATGAATATACATTAACACTATCAAATATAGCACCATCAGGAGGAGGATATACAGAATTTACGCCATTAGAAACAATTGTAGGAGGTACTGCAAAATATAGAAATGACAATGGTGGTTCAATTACAATAAGAATTCCGGCAGGAGCAGTAACAGATGCAAATGGAAATAAAACAAAACAACAGGATTTAAATGTAGGAAATATGGATTTAACTGAACCAGAAGTTTATTTTGTACAGAAAAATAGAGATTTAGCTAATAATCAAGAAACAATTATATTTAATGTAACAGATAAAAACTATGATTCAACTAAATTAATTGCAGCAAATGAATTAACGACATGGGTAGATGGAACTCAAATTGATAGCAAGCTAACAAAGTCTATTTCTAGCCAAACAATCAGTACACCAATTGATGGAGAAACAAGAGTAGTTGGACATCAATATACATTGGTATTAAAAGGCTTTGCAGAGAGTGATTCAGCATTTGCAAGTTCAGGAAGAGTATATAGAGAATATAGCGGTAACCTACAAGTTAAGATTAATAAAGACGCAGCAAGAGATAAGAGAGGAAATACGCTAAATTCTTCAACAACAACAATAGCACAATTTACAGATGTTGTTAGACCAGATATAAAAGCAAAATGGTCAGATGCAGTTATAAACAAAAATAACAAAACATTTACAATGATATTTGATGTAACAGATGAATATTATTCAACTTCAACTCTAGCAATTGAAGATTTAACAATAAAAATAGGTGGAAAAACACCAGATTGGAGTACAAATGAAGTTGGACGCTCATTAAGTGTATCAGATATTCCAGGTGGAGTAGGAAATGGTAAGAGATATACATTAACATTATCAAATCTACAAGCGTTACAGATAAAAAGTGGAGATAAGTATTTAGACTACAGTGGTGTTGTAACAGTAGTTGTACCAGCAGGAAGAGTAAAAGACACAACAGGAAACACAAACTTGGCAAAAACAATTACTTCTGGAATAACAATTCCAGGTGGAACAGGTTCACAAGAAGTTGTGGATGTTGTAGAGCCATATGTTCAAAAAATGAGCAGTACAGTAAATGCAGTAGCAAAAACAGCCTCAATAACAGTAAGAATATCAGATAGATATTTTAATACTAGCACATTGACAAAAGATACAATAAAAGTTTATATAAATGGAACCGAAAACACAGCAGTAAAAACAGGATGGTCAACATCAGAAGAAACTGAGACAAGAACAGAAAAAGGCACAACTTCAACAGTTCATGTTGCAACAAATTATACTTTGAACATGTCAGGCTTTGCTTATAATATTAATCAGATTAAAGTTGTAGTTCCAGCAAATGTAGTAAAAGATACTTCTGAAAATGGAAATAAACAGACAGAGTATATTATTTATAATGTGTTGAGAAAGCAGGATGATAGGGATGAAGATGATACAGCACCATTCCTTGGAAATGCAACTGTACCAAGAAAAGATATCGATAATGTAACATTTGTATCTAGTACAGCTGGAAAAAATTCAACAGCATGGGATGTTTCAGCACAAGGTGATAGATCTATACTTGCATGGTATACTAAAAATTCAAATGGAACATTTAAAGTTTATGTGGGTAGCGATTATGAGATATTTGGTAACACAGATTCAAGTTACTTGTTTAGAAGTGTTGGATTATCAGAAAACTGTACGTCAACAGAAACTATTACGAATATCAATTTGTTAAATGTAAGTAGTGTAACTAATATGAGTCGTATGTTTGAATTAACTGGTAATCAGGCGATGACAAAACTAGATTTAGGAAGTAATTTTGATACGAGCAATGTAACAGAAATGTTTGCAGTGTTCTCTGGCACAGGTCAAAAAGAAATGACAACATTAAATTTAGGTTCAAACTTTAATACTTCAAGAGTAATCAATATGAGTTGGATGTTTAATTATACAGGACAAAATAAGATGACAAGTTTAAATTTAGGAAACAATTTTGACACAAGTAATGCACAACATATGGAATATATGTTTGCACATACAGGAAAAATGGCAATGACAACATTAAATTTAGGAGCTAAGTTTAATACAAGTAAAGTAACTAACATGTCATATATGTTCTATGAATGTGGATATACAGCAATGACAAGTTTGGATTTGGGAAGCTTATTTGATACAAGTAAAGTAACAAATATGGATTCAATGTTTCATAGTGTAGGACATACAGCAATGACAAGTTTTAAATTGGGAAGTAATTTTAACACAAGCAATGTAACTAATATGAATGCTATGTTTGCACATATGGGATGGAAGAAGCTAACTGGATTTAGCCTTGGAGATAAATTTAATACAAGTAAAGTAACAAGTATGGAATGGATGTTTAGTGGAACAGGGTATGACTCTATGATAAGTTTAAATTTAGGAAACATGTTTGATACATCTAATGTAACTACTATGAGGGGTATGTTTAATGCAACTGGATTAGGAAAAATGTCAAGTTTAAATTTGGGTAATAAGTTTAATACAAGTAAAGTAACGAATATGGTACACATGTTCCATGGAACAGGTGGAAATGAATTAACTAGTCTAGACTTAGGAGATCAATTCTATACTACAAATGTAACAAATATGATGCAAATGTTTGAAAATTGTGGATCTAGTAATATGACTTCTTTAGACTTAGGCCCAGCATTTACTAAAATACCAAGTGGAACAGGACTAAACTATAATGGAAGTCAAACTCATGAAGTATATTATCAAATGTTCTCAGGAACCGGAAAAACAGGCTCAATAGTAATCCACGCCCCAGAATCAATCTTCCAAGACAAAAACAACTTCAAGTTAAATACAAGTGCAACAACAGGAACAATAAACTACACAAGAGGAACAATAAATCCAAAATACAGAACAGAATGGAAGAAAGAAAGTGCAACATTAGATACAACAAACAAAAACATCAAAATAACATTAAGAGGAACAACAAACACAGCGATAGCAGTAGACCAATATAAAAGTGATGTAACAAGCAGTTTAACAAAATCAAACATCAAAGTATACATAGATGGAGTAAATGCAACAGAAACACTAAACAAATTAAATGCAATTTCACTAGGAAATGCAACACAAACAACAGAAAACTCAAGAACAGGAGCCAAAGATGTATTACAAGTTGTAACATTATCAAACTTAGAAGAAGCAGCAAGACAAAGTGGAAAGAGCTACAAAGAGTGGAGTGGTAACATCAGATTAGAGATAGACCAAAAAACATTAACAGACACAAAATATGGAAATAAAAACATGGCTGTAACATCAGCAGGTGCAAGAACAGTACACTCACTATCAGATACTAAAGTAGATAAGAATACAGCAGACACAATGTTTGTTGACCACATAAAGCCTGAAATCACATACACATATGTAGACTCAGATATAAATCACACAAATAAAACGCTAACAGCAGAATTTATACTAACTGATAAATATTATTCAGCAGCAGCATTCCCTATAAAAAACGGAACATATGATGCAAGTTCAATAACAGTAGGAATTGACAGCTATGACAAAACAGCATTAAATAATGCAATTACAAAGACATTAACAAAAATTGAAGATGTAACAGATACTGTAAATGGAGTTGCAAACGTAAAAGTTGGAGAAAAATATCGATTAGTAATTGGAAACTTAGAGCAAAAAGGTCAAGATGGAATGAGTGACGGATATACATATAGTGGTAACATGTCATTAGCTTTCCCAGAAGGAACAGCAACTGATAAGTCAGGCAACAAGAGTCCTGCCAAAACAATTACAATAGGTAAAAATGAAACAGGAGGAACAGGCAGTGGAAAAGTAGTTGACGTAGTAGACCCAGTATGGGAAAAAGGAGACGTTGAGGCAGGTACTGAAACTGGTGTAGTAAAACTAAAAGTAAAAGATAAATATTTGGTAAAAGCAGATAGTACATTCGCATTAACTAAAGAACAAATCAAGATAATAGTAAACAATAAAGAATCAACAGCAATTGTAAAATCATTAACAGGTCCAATTGAAAAAGTAAAAGACCAAGAATATGAATATACATTAACATTGTCAAATATATCACCAGCAGATGCAGGATATACAGAATTTACACCAAAAAATCCAATAATAGGTGGAAAAGCTAAATATAAGAACGAAAATGGTGGAAACATCTCATTAAAAATCCCAGCAGGAGCAATAACAGACAAGTATGGAAACTCTACAAAAGAACAAATAATAGATGTAGGTATATTTGATGGAACAGTACCAGCAATCTACTATGTACAAAAAAATAGGTCAATTGATGCAAATAAAGAAACAGTGATTTTCAATGTAACAGATAAAAACTATGACTCAACAGATCCAATAACAACAGCTGAAATGGCAGTGACTATCGGAGGAACAACTGTAGACCCTAAAAATTTAGCAATTACAAAGGCAGATGAAATAATTACAAATGTAGATGGTAAAACAGATGTAGTAGTAGGACATCAATATACTTTGGAAATTTCAAACATCAGAGAAACAGACCAAGACTTTATAAAATCAGGCAGAAAATATAGAGAATTAAGTGGTGATTTGAAGATTCAAATAAATGAAGACGCAGCAAGAGACTTGAAAGGCAATACTATTGATACTGATACAACAACAATAAATGATTATTCAGATATTGTTAGAACAGAAGTATTCTATACATATGCAACAACAGATATCAATTATACAGATAAGACATTTACAATGGTATTTGAAATGCGTGATAAATACTATGATTCAGCAAAATCTACAACATTAACATTAAATGATTTAACAATCAAAATTGATGGAGTAGTACCAGATTGGACAAAAGTAACGAGAGGATTTAGTGTAGAAGATGTTTCTGGAACAGTTGATGGAAAAGAAACAACAATCGGAAAACGCTATACATTGACTCTATCGAACTTAGAGCAACTTCAAGTTAAAAGCGGAGACAAATATTTAGATTACAGTGGTGTTATAACAGTTGCAATTCCAGCCAATAAAATGATTGATAAAACAACTGGAAATGGAAATATTGCTAAAACAATAACATCTGGTGTTAATATTCTTGGAGGTTCTACAGCAACAGATACAAGAGTAGTAGATGTTGTTGCACCATTAGTTGAAAAATTAAGCTCAACAACAAATGCACCAGCTAAAACAGCAACTGTTAAGTTTAAGGTTACTGATAAATATTTTGATTCAAGTACATTGACAAAAGACAATATTGAAGTTTTAGTTAACGGAGCAGTTAGTAATTCTGTTGGTAAAACTTTAACAAGTACAAATTTAACTGAAACAAGAGTTGAAAATGGTAAAACTTCAACTGTTCAATATGGTATTGAATATACTCTGAATATTACTGATTTTGCAGCTGATGTTAACCAGATTAAAGTTAGAATACCAGCAGATAAGGTTAAGGATAAATTGGTTGATGAGAAACAAAATGGAAATAAACAGACAGATATTATGGTTTATAATGTGTTGAAAAATGTAGAAGGAGAATCTGATTCAACAACAGAATCAGAAGCTAGTAGTATATTCTTTGGAAATAATAATGTAAAAAGAAGAAATATTAATAATATAACATTTGTTTCTAGCACTGCTGGAAAAAATAGTACAGCTTGGGATGTTTCTGCACAGCAAGATAACTCAATACTTGCATGGTATACAACATCAAGTGGAAGTTATAATGTTTACATTGGTAGTGATTATGAGATATTTGGAAATATAAATTCAAGTAGATTATTCCAATATGTAGGAGAGGATACAGTATGTACAGCAACAAAGACTATTACTAATTTGAATTTATTGAATGTAAGTAATGTAACTAATATGAATGCTATGTTTAGACACACAGGATATAATGCAATGACTGAATTAGATTTAGGGGATAATTTTGATACAAGTAATGTAACGTTAATGGGCTCTATGTTCGGGGAAACAGGATATAAAGCTATGAAAACATTAAACTTAGGAAGTAAGTTTAATACAGCTAAGGTTACAGACATGAGTTGGATGTTTGCAAATACAGGATATGATGCTATGTTGAAATTAGATCTGGGAAGCAATTTTGATACAAGCAATGTAACTTATATGAATAGAATGTTTAGTACAGCAGGATATAAGTCTATGACAACATTAAAACTAGGAACTAAGTTTAATACAAGTAAAGTAACTAATATGTCATATATGTTTTTTGCGTGTGGATATAATGCACTGACTTCTTTAGATTTAGGAAGTAATTTTGATACAAGCAAAGTAACAAATATGTCTTCTATGTTTAGAGAGACAGGATATACAGCAATGACAAGCTTAAACTTAGGAAGTTTATTTAATACAAGTAAAGTAACAGACATGTCAGGAATGTTTAGCGAATGCGGATATACAGAAATGACAAGTTTTAATTTAGGCGATAAATTTAATACAAGTAATGTAACTAATATGAATACTATGTTTGCAAGAACAGGATATGAAAAACTAGATAGATTTAGTTTAGGGGACAAGTTCGATACATCAAAAGTTACTAGTATGGATTGGATGTTCTCAGAAACCGGTCACACTTCAATGGCAAGTTTAAATTTAGGAAACATGTTTGATACATCTAATGTAACTACTATGAGGGGGATGTTTAATCAAACAGGAAAACTACAAATGTCTAGTCTAAATTTAGGAAATAAATTTAATACAAGTAAGGTAACAAATATGGTACATATGTTCTATCAGACAGGTTTTAGTAAAATGACAAGTCTAGACTTAGGAAATCAATTCTATACTACAAATGTAACAAATATGATGCAGATGTTTGAAAGTTGTGGCTCTAGCAATATGACTTCATTAGACTTAGGTCCTGCGTTTACTAAAATACCAAGTGGAACAGGAAAAAACTTTGATAATAGTGAAACACATGAAGTATATTACAGGATGTTTATAAATACAGGAAAATCAGGCTGTGTAATCCACGCCCCAGAATCAATCTTCCAAGACAAAAACAACTTCAAATTAAATGCAAGTGCAACAACAGGAACAGTAAACTACACAAGAGGAACAATAAATCCAAAATACAGAACAGAATGGAAAAAAGAAAAAGTAGTACTAGACCAAGCAAATGACAATATCAAAATAACACTAAGAGGAACAACAAACACATCAGTAGCAGAAAATGAATATATCAGTGATGTAACAAGTTCATTAGCACTAAACAAAATAAAAGTCCTAATAGATGGAACAGATATAACAAGTACAGTGCTAAATGCACAAGGAATAGGAAATGCAACACAAACAACAGAAAACTCAAGAACAGGAGCAAAAGATGTATTACAAACAATTACACTAACAAACTTTGCAAAAGCAGCTAAAAGATTAGACGGAAAGAAATACAAAGAATGGAGTGGTAATATAACAATAGAAATTGCTCAAGGAACATTGTCAGAAAAATACGGAAACAAAAATATGTTAGTTGCAACAGATGGAACAAGAACAGTAAGTACAGTCAAAGAAACTAATAAAGTAAGTATAAATACAGCTAACACAATGTTTACTGATTATATCAAGCCAGAATTCACATATAGCTCAATAACAGATACAAATATAGTACATGGAACAGGTAGAAAAGTTGAAGTAATGTTTGATGTAACAGATAAATATTTTGAAAGTACAACATTATCAAATTTAAATGCAAGTCAAATAACAATAGGAATGGACGACTATGATGAAACAGAGTTAAATAAAGCTATCACAAAGAAACTAGAAAAAGTAGGAACAATTACAGACACAGTAAATGGAGTATCAAATGTCACAGTTGGTGAAAGATATAAATTAACAATAACTGGTCTAGAGCAACAAGATGAAAAAGGACTAAGTGATGGATATACATACAGTGGATACATGAGTCTGAAATTTGCAAAAGGAACAATCAAAGATAAATCAGGAAACTTAAGTGATGCAACAACAATCACAATAGGCAAAAATGAACCAGGAGGTTCAGATACAGATAAAACTGTTGTAGATATAGTTGATCCAGTATGGACATTAGGTGATGTTGATACAAATGATGGAATAATCAAACTAAGAGTAAAAGACAAATTCTTGATAAAAGATAGGAGCAAATTTGAATTAATAACAGATAAAATCACAATATATGCAGATGATGTAGTTTCTACAGAAATAGAGAAACAAATATCAGACCCAGTAGAGATAAGAGCAAATGAAGAATATGAATACACCCTAACATTACTAAATATAAAACCAGACGGAGATGAATATGAAGAATTTACACCAAAAAATCCAATTGTTGGAGGAACTGCAAAATATAAAAAAGAAAATGGTGGAGACATTAAGATAAAAATTGCAGCAGGAGCAGTAACAGATGCATATGGAAATAAGACAAAAGAACAGATAATAGACCCAGGAAACATTGATGGAACAGGTCCAGAGGTATATGACATCCAGAAGACAAAAGATGCAACAAACAATAAAGAGACATTCGTCTTCAACGTAACAGACAAAAACTATGATTCAACAGACCTAGTAACAATTGATGAATTAACTGTTTGGCTAGATGGAAAACAAGTTGATATTGATGGTGAAATAACTAAGAAGTTTGTTGGAGAACCAGTTGAAATTATAACAACTGTAAATGGTCAAGAAAGAGTTGTAGGACATCAATATACTCTAGAAATAGGAAGTATTGTTGAGACCAACGCAGAATTTGTAGCATCAAACCGCAAATATAGAGAACTAAGTGGAACTCTAGAAATTAAAATTGCAACAGATGCTGCAAAAGACAAGAAAGGAAACAAGATAAATCCAGATACTGCAACAATTACAGACTTTAATGATATGATAAAACCAGAAGTAATTTACAAATATGCAACATCAAATATAGACAAAACAAACAAGATATTCAAGATGGAATTTGATTTAGTTGATAAATATTGTAAAACAATAAACAATATTGCTGTAACAGATCTAACAATCCAAATTGATGGAAAAGTTCCAGATTGGACAAAAGTTACTAGAAATCTTGAGGTTTCAGACATTAAAGAACCAGTAAATGGAACAAATAAACTTATTGGAAGACATTACACATTAACACTATCAAACTTAGAACAACTTCAAGTTAAATCTGGCGATAATTACCTAGATTATAGTGGTGTAATTACAGTGGCAATTCCAGCTAATAAGATGCAAGATACAGCAGGTAACCAAAATGTAACAACAACAATTACATCAGGTGTAAGCATTCCAGCAGGAACAGGCTCAGATACAATAGTTGATGTGGTTGACCCATTAATCGAAAAGATTAGTTCAACTGTTGATGCACCAACTAAAACAGCAACACTAAACTTCAAAGTTACAGATAAATATTTTGCGTCAAGTGATTTAGCAAATGGCAATATTGAAATTTTGGTAAACGGAGCTAAAAATACAACAGTTGCCGCAAACAACGCCTTAACTGTAGTTAAGAATTTAACAGAGCCAAGAACTGTTGACGGAAAGACTGTTCAAGTTCAATATGGTATAGAGTATTCATTAAAGATTTCAGGCTTCGACGCTAATGCTAACCAAATTAAGGTTAGATTCCCTGCAAATCTTGTTAAGGATAAAGCTGTTGAAGGCAAACAAAATGGAAATAAACAGACTGATATTGTGGTTTATAATGTGCTAAGAAGTGCAGCTGCAGAAACTGAAGTTACAAGCCAATTTTTAGGTAATACAAAAATTCAAAGACAAAATGTTGATAATGTAACTTTCATGAACAATATTCCAGATAGTGTTATGGACAAATCAAAAAATACTTTCAAGAATACTAATGCTTGGGATGTTTCAGCAATGCAAGATAAGTCTATAATTGCTTGGTATAATTCTAATGAGGTTAAAAATGGTACTTATAAGGTTTATATCGGTAGTGATACAGAAATCTTTGGAAATACAGATTCAACTAACTTATTTAGAAATGTAGGACATTCTGATAAGAGTACATCAACTGAAACAATTACTAATATTAGTTTATTGAATACAGGCAGTGTTACAAATATGAGTTGGATGTTTGGATTTACAGGATATAATAAGATGACTAAGTTAGAGCTAGGTGATAACTTTGATACAAAAAATGTAACAAATATGGAGGCTATGTTTGGAGAGACAGGACGTATTGCAATGACAAAGCTTGATTTGGGAACTAAGTTTAATACAAGTAAGGTAACCAATATGAGTTACATGTTCTCAAATTGCGGAACAAAAGCAATGACAACATTGAACTTAGGAAGTAACTTTGATACAAGCAAAGTTACAAACATGCAAGGAATGTTTGGCTCAACAGGATATAGTGCAATGACAACTTTGAGCTTAGGTAGCAAATTTGACACAAGTAATGTAACTAGCATGTATAGAATGTTCTATCAAACAGGATACAAAGTAATGACAAGTCTAGACCTAGGAAGTAAATTCAACACAAGTAAAGTAACAGACATGTCAAGTATGTTCGAAGGAACAGGATATACAGGAATGACAACTTTGAACTTAGGAGCAAACTTTGACACAAGTAAAGTAACAAACATGTCAGGAATGTTCGCATCAACAGGACACGAATTGATGACAACTTTAGACTTAGGAGCAAACTTTGACACAAGTGCAGTAACAGACATGTCAAGCATGTTTGAAGCAACAGGATATAAGAAAATGACAACACTAAATCTAAGAGAAAAATTCAATACAAGTAAAGTAACAAACATGTCAAAAATGTTTAAAAATACAGGCTTTACAGCTATGACAAGCCTAGACTTAGGAAATACATTCTATACAACAGTTGCAACAGATACAAGCGAAATGTTTAACAACACAGGAGCAACAGAGATGACAATACTAGACTTAGGTCCAGTATTTGACAGAATACCAGATACAAACACAGACATGTTTAAGAACACAGGAACAGCAGCACTTGTAGTATATGCACCAGAGTCAATTTACTCAAATGTAACAACATTTATAGCTAATAGAACAAGAAACTAATAGCAAAAATCAAAGAAGCGAGACGCACTAAGCGCCTCGTTTTTTTTGCACCGATTATCTCGCTTTTTTTTCGTGCATTGCACCGATTATTTCGCTTTTTTTCTGTGCATTGCACCGAAAAAAAGCGATCTCGCGTGTGCAAAAAATCCAAAACAGCTCTTGCCAAATAGATTAAAATGTGTTAAAGTATAAGTGTGCATAATTTAAAGTACAGAGACAACTTAGTAAAAACAGAAATAAATTTTTGATTTTATTCAATAGTTTAATTCACATGAAAAAATCAGTATTTAGAAAATATTATAAAGAACGGAGAGTGATGCCTATGCGCCTTTATTAAACATGCTTTAAATAAAAATACTTAGAAAAAATAGCATAAATGATTGATAAAAACACTAAAAAACGATATAATGAAAGGAGCGATAGGATGAGTTT
>ULXP01084637.1_pt1 | contig 40023 bp, 43 predicted proteins | sample 1961351 | NCBI WGS metagenome assembly ULXP01 (sample SAMEA4835840, study PRJEB28245) | human gut metagenome | biome: gut microbiome; material: fecal sample | place: Denmark | collected 2008 | reverse complement strand
AGTTGAGGATTATATGCTTACCCGTTATGCATGTTATCTTATTGCTGAAAATGGAGATCCACGAAAGGAGCAGATAGCTTTTGCACAAAGCTATTTTGCGGTTCAGACTAGAAAACAGGAATTGATTGAAGAAAGAATTTCTTATATCGAAAGAACAGAGGCAAGAGGAAAATTAAGGGAATCGGAAAAAAGATTGTCTCAAAATATATATGAGCGTGGAGTGGATGATGCAGGATTTGGCCGTATCCGGTCTAAAGGAGATCAGGCTTTATTTGGTGGATTTACCACGAAACAGATGAAAGAACGTTTGGGAGTACAGGATAAAAGGCCACTTGCGGATTTTCTGCCAACACTTACCATTGCCGCTAAAAATCTTGCAACTGAAATGACAAATTATAATGTTGAAGAAAAGGACTTGCAAGGAGAATGTGCAATCACTGTTGAACATGTGGAAAATAATACTTCTGTTAGAGATATGCTTGGACAAAGAGGAATTAAACCAGAAGATTTACCAGCATCGGAAGACATTAAGAAACTGGAACGTAGAGTGAAGAGAGAAGAGAAAAAGCTTGCAGAGCAATCTGGAAAGTTGACAAATGAATAATATAGGAGTGTGAGATTATTGAAGAAGAAAACAAGATGTTACATATATACCATGGCATCAGATGAGACTGGAATTTTAAGGCCTGAGCCTAGAGCGAATATAAATTAAAAGCGCATATTGTCCTGTATGACAATATGCGCTCATATATTATTTCCACTTAAAAGTAATCATTCCGTATACATAGATAAATACGATTGCAACAGGAACCACGAAGCGGAAAAGTGGTTTCATCCAAGGCTTTATTTTCATGCCTTTGCCGGTGTTGGCTTCGGCGATGAAATTGTCCCAGCCCCAGCCGAACTTGTTGCAGCAGAACAGAGCGAGAACAAGCGAGCCGAGAGGAAGAATGGTGGACGATACTATGAAGTCCCAGAAATCAAGCCAGGTTGTACCGGCGGCAAACGGCTCGAATTTAAATACACTGAATCCGAGTGCAGTGGTTAAAGCAAGCAGGAAGATTATGATACCGCATACCAGACATCCCTTTGGTCTGGACCAGCCGGTAAGATCCCGTATCATAGCGAGTATGTTTTCACATACACCGAGCACGGTTGACATCGCTGCAAAAATCATAAACATGAAAAACAGGCTTCCCCATATACGCCCGCCCGACATATTGTTAAATACGGTTGCCATGGTATCAAAGAGGAGACTTGGACCGGCGTTAACTTCGAGACCGTATGTGAAACAAGCCGGGAAAATGATTATACCGGCAAGGATTGCAACAAAAGTATCGAGAAGAATAACATTTACCGATTCGCCCATCAGGGAATGTTCCTTACCTATGTAGCTTCCGAATATGGCCATACCGCCCATGCCGGTGGACAGTGTGAAGAATGCCTGATTCATGGCACCGACCATTACAGAACCGTCGATTTTGGAAAAATCGGGCTTGAGATAAAATGCTAAGCCTTCGGAGGCGCCGCTTAATGTAAGACTGTGGATTGCAAGCACAAGCATGAGCACAAGAAGAGCCGACATAATATATTTGGTTACACGCTCCAGGCCACCCTGCAGGTTAAAACATAATATAAAAAAAGCAATTACAACTGTAACGGCCATGAATATTACGTTTACGGAAGGCTCGGAAATCATTGAACTGAATCCGAGAGAAGCATAATTTCCGGTAAGAAATTTAGCAAAATAGTATATGATCCAGCCTGAGACAACGGTGTAAAATGCCATAAGCGATACATTGCCGGCGAGACAGAACCAGCCGAATACACCCCATTTCTGATTAGGCTTGGATAACTTCTTATACATATAAATCGGACTTACCTGTGATGCGCGTCCGACAGAAAATTCCATAACCATCGCCGGGATACCAAGTATCAGAAGACACAGGATGTAGACAAGCATAAAGCTGCCGCCGCCGTTCTGCCCGCACATCCACGGGAATTTCCATACATTGCCGCAGCCGATGGCGCATCCGGCAGAAAGCATAATAAACCCCAGTCTGCTGCCGAGTTTTTCACGTTCCATAAGTAACATTCTCCTTCAAAAAACATTTTAATTTAAGTATACGGCCGCAAGCAGTATTTGTAAAATTGATGATTTTATGGTATACTATCGAAAATATCGTTTGTATGAGGTTGATATGGACATTAATATTTTGAAAACATTTGTAGCAGTGTGCGAACATTCCGGATTTTCCGCGGCGGCAGAGAAACTGGGATATACGCAGTCGACAGTATCGTCACAGATAAAAATGCTTGAGAAAGAGCTGCAAACAGTGCTTTTTGACAGGTATTATCACAGAATATCGCTTACATCCGATGGCATTGTTGTGCTTGGTTATGCCAGGAATATCCTTAATGCACATGAGAAGATGCTTACCGATATTAACGGATGTGGTCAGATTGACGGAGATATAAGGCTTGCCATGTCAAGTTCGGTCGCTAACCGGTACTTCGGCAGGGAGTATCTTGGATTCAGAAGACAATACCCGGGAATCAGGCTTACGATTACAGAATGCGGCACCGAGAAGATGTTTGACATGCTTAGGAAAAATGAAGCGGACCTGGTATTCACACTCGATTCGCATATATATGAGTCAGAGTTTGAGATATGTGCGGAAAGAATGGAGAGGGCACATTTCGTGGCATCGGCAGAAAATCGACTTGCGCATATACAGCACCTGAATGTGTATGATGTAATAGAAGAACCGTTTATACTTACAGAGCATGGAATGAGTTACAGAAGGCTCCTTGATGAAAAGCTGGCCTCGGCATCATATGAAATCAAACCGGTGCTTGAAGCGGGGAATCCGTTGCAGATATGTGCAATGGTGGAGGGAAGCGGACTGCTGTCTTTTCTGCCCGATTTTATTACGGATGGCTATGTTAAGGATGGCAGACTTGTGTACCTGCCGGTTGATGACTGCGATATTCAGGTGTGGACACAGTTGCTGATACATAAGAATAAATGGCGTTCACCGGCGCTGGATGCTTTTATTACATATTATAAGAAAATAATAGAAAAAAGTGAGGATTAACAATGCAGAAAGGATCAAATTCCAACATTACGGAAAATACACAGAAACTGTTAGTGGAAAACAGAGGTGTATTAAAAAACAAAATATTCCTGTACCTTACGGAATTTTTTGCGGGAATGTCGGTTATGGCGGTAGAACTCGGAGCGAGCAGGCTTCTTGCTCCGTATTTCAGTTCATCGCAGATAGTCTGGACGATTATCATAGGCACGATCATGATTGCCATGGCACTCGGAAATATATACGGAGGAAAGAGTGCGGATAAATCGCCCAACCCTGACAAATTATACGGCAGGATACTCATCGCGGCAGTATGGATAGCCCTGATTCCGGTTGCCGGCAAGTATATTGTGCTTGGAATATCGGCACTGCTTATTTTTACGGTGAATAATAATTTCCTTATCATAGCTGCATTCTGTGCATGTATGGTAATATTTGTTTTTCCGCTCTTCTTATTGGGGACGGTTACACCGTCGTTGGCCAAATACTCCGTAAGCAGTCTTGACGACAGCGGCAGAACGGTCGGAACACTTGGAGCATTTAACACGATTGGAAGCATTATCGGAACATTTGTGCCGACATTTGTGACAATTCCGGCGGTCGGAACATCAATAACATTCCTTATTTTTGCAGGTATATTGATCGTACTTTCGGTGATATATTTTGTGAGCAGCCGTGTCGGATATAAGAAAATCATCATATCCGGAGTTATCTTCGTGTCATGCTGTGTATTCGGACATGGAGACTCATTCGCATTCTGGCAGAAAGACCTTACATATGAAGGTGAGTCAATATATAATTATCTTCAGGTTTCTGAAGATGATAAACAGGTGTCACTGTCAACCAATGTATTGTTCGGTGTCCAGTCAGTGTATATGAAAGATGATACTCTGACCGGATTGTATTATGATTACGCAATGGCGGCACCTCTTATGGTTCCGGATAAGAATCCTGACAGTATGGAGGTGCTTATCCTCGGAATGGGAACCGGAACATATGCGACACAGTGCCGTAAATATTTTGGCGACATGAACATCGAAGGTGTGGAGATTGATGAAAAAATAACGAAACTGTCAAGAAAATATTTTGCACTTCCGGATGATATCAACGTGACGACATATGACGGACGGGCATTTCTTAATGCATCCGACAGAAAATACGACGTTATTATGGTGGATGCTTACCAGGATATAACGATCCCTTTTCAGATGTCATCGGTCGAGTTTTTCAGGCTTGTTAAATCACATCTGAATGAGAACGGAGTCATGGTCGTCAACATGAACATGAGAGGAAATGATGACGGTGACATCAATCAGTATCTTGCAGATACCATTTCGTCGGTCTTTGGCAATGTGTACACGGTTGAGGTTGACAATTCAACCAACCGCGAGCTGTTTGCATCTGATAATAATGATATGATGGGTGTGCTAAATGATAACATATCCGGAATAAAGGACGCAGACCTCCGTTTTATGATGAATAAGGTAAGAGACAATAGTATCGCATACAATGCGGGAAAGCTCATAATGACGGATGACAATGCACCGGTGGAACTTCTGGGAATGAAGGTCATAGATAAAATAATCCGTGATGAAGTGGCATATTATAAAGAGATTTTTGACGAAAACGGTGTGCAGGGTGTGATTGACGCACTATGAAATTGCTGTTAAAATAATGTACATATAGTTTATTATGGAGAGGCGGGAATATTGTGAGAAAAATGAGTGTACCAAAGATTGTTTTTATGTGCATATTTGCACTAATCGGAATAATTTGTATATTGTATGGACTTAAAGTCCACAGTGCCGGATATGGATCAGCTTTTTTTGCGGTGTGGCTTGCATTGGGAATATTTTTTATATTCTGTACATGGGCAGTGTGGTTTGGTTTATGGATGCGCCTGCCGAAGTGGTTCAGGATAGCATTTATTGCACTGTGTGCGGTATGCCTTGGTTTTTTTGCGGTAATAGAGGCGTGTATAGCCAGCCGGATCAATTCTAAGGGCGAAGATAATCTGGATTACATAATCGTGCTTGGCGCAATGATCCGGGAAGACGGTCCGAGTTCGATTCTCAAGGCGAGACTTGACAGTGCGATAGAATATCTTGATGGCAATCCTGATACTAAATGCATAGTGTCCGGCGGACAGGGATATGATGAACCTTGCTCGGAAGCGGAAGGAATGAAAAAGTATCTTGTAGAAAAAGGCATTGATGAATCAAGAATCATTATGGAGCCTGATTCCATGAATACAATCCAGAACATACGAAACAGCAAGGCAATCATAGATAATGACAATGCAAAAGTCGGGATCGTTACCAGTAAATTCCATGTGTATCGTGCTGTCAAAATAGCCGAAAAGCAGGGATTTAAGAACGTAAGCGGAATATCGGCATATGTTGTCGCGTCATATATGCCAAGTAATATGTTCAGGGAATTTTTTGGTGTGGTTAAGGACACTTTGCAGGGAAATATGTAAATTTAAGAGGACTTAAGGATGCGGGCAGGTTTAAATGTTTTGAAGTATATAGCGGTTTTTATTATGACGGTGGCAGCTGCAGCGGCACTTCTGGTGGCAGCAGCTCTTATCCCGCGGGATGCAATCAGAAATAATATGACCGAATCGGCAGAATTCCTAAGGGACGGCGAACTCTTCGGCGAGAAGATTAAGGGCGTGGATGGCAGTAAAATAGACCGTTATGCTGATTCGATACTGCTTGGCATTGCATATCAATATGATAGCGGGCATCCGCTTGAATCGGTTATGAAATCTGCATATTATTACACTGAATATCAGAATGAGAATGTGAATCTTTATGATGCCGTTACCGGGGGATATGAGGCAAATCAGCAATACATGCGCTATTGGCATGGAAGCATTGCGGTTGTAAGACCGCTTATGATGTTTTTTAATATACGGCAGATATACATTATCAATGCAGTTATAATTGCCGGATTAACAGCATGGCTTATGGTTATACTCATCAGAAACAAAGCATATCTGCCGGCTGTGGCAGCCGCGTGCGGACTGGTACTTACATCATCCTGGTATGTGCCAATGTCCCTGGAATATACATGGACATATATAATTATGCTTTTTGCATCGTGTATAGGGACGTTTAGAGCATTTAAAGGAAACATGAGAGATACGGGGTTGTTCTTTATGATAACCGGAATGATAACTTCGTATATGGATTTTCTTACAACAGAGACTTTGACACTTCTGATTCCGCTCCTGCTGATAATATGGATTGATATCCGTAACGAAGGACATGCCGATGTGAAGAAAATACTGAAATCCGTATTGTTCTGGAGTATCGGATATATTGGAATGTGGCTTATGAAATGGGGTCTTGCGGCAGTAATCCTCCGAGAAAATGTCATGTCGTATATTACCGGGCATGTGCGCGAGAGACTTGGCGGGGACATAGGCATCGCACCGTGGCGGTATTATGTTGGCGCGGTGACCCGCAATATACGTCATCTTTTTCCATGGGAATACGGACCGGCCGGAATTGCCGGAGGAGTATTTATCATTCTTGGCGCAATATACACAGGATATGTTTATAAGCGAAAAAATATCAATAAGTGCAATATTTATATATACTTAATTCTTGCAATAATTCCGTATATAAGGTATATTGTATTACATAATCATTCATATGTGCACTCTTTTTTTACTTACAGGGCACAGATGGCTACGATAATGGCGGTGGTTTTGATTGTGGGCGAGACTGCCGGATTCAGACATAACACTTAATCTTAAGATGATATAAGTCATTTTAGATAAATATTTATAACGGAGGTTTATATGAACTCAGAAATAAGAGCGAGGAAAAAGAAATTTGCAGCACTTGTAACGGTGGTGATGCTCGTTATGTGCAATGTAATGCCTGCCTTTGCGGCAACACACACTGCGGATGAATGGATGACATACGGGTCATTTAACTGGACAGAGGATTATTATGTTAATCCGGGCGATGAAATCCAGATATCGGGTACGCATACATTGTATGAATATGCGTATTATCAGATTGCATATTATGATGATAACAACAATCAAATCAAAGATGTGAAAAGCTATACTGCAGATGAGCAATATGATGACGGTGGTTATTATTTCGCACATAATGTTTTTGATTATTCCGACATTATGGGAGAATCAGACAAATCCAGATTGTTTAAGAACTGGAAGGTAACAGATGTATATAAGTCGGGTGGCTACGGTGGACATGTATATCTTACGGCACAATTTTATGATGAATTGAATGTAGTATATCATCTCCCGGAAGGAGCCGTTAATTCGCCGGATAATCTTTCAACATACCCACAGGGCAAGAGCGATATCATACTTGGGAATGCGTCAATGGAAGGATACACATTTGACGGATGGTATCTGGATGCGGAATTTACGCTCCCGACAGCATCGATTGATGCCACACAGACGGGAACGGTTCATTTATATGGAAAATTCAAGCCGGCAGTTTATGATATCTCATACGAACTTGATGGCGGAACCAATGATGCCGGTAATCCTGCCACATACACATACGGGATCGGAGTGACTGAATTCAAGCCGGCTGTCAAGGAAGGATACACATTTGACGGATGGTATCTGGATGCGGAATTTAAGCTGCCGACAGCATCGATTGATGCCACACAGATGGGCGGAGTTGCACTCTATGCCAAATTCACCCTTAATCCTCCGGTAGATCCCGGAGACGGGGAAGAACCTGAAGACGAGGAAAATCCTGGAAATGATGAGAAACCGGAGAATCCCGGAAATACCGAGACACCGACGGATAATGACCCGAAACTCGGTGAAGATAATATAACAGTTCTTCTTACAGGACTTACGGGACTTGCAGGACTTGGTATTTTTACCATGACATTAAAGAGACGCCGTAAGAGTGAGAGAGAATAGAAATTGATACAAAAGGAGCATACGGATGGAAACTGAACACAAGAGGCGCGTGCGTTACAAGGGCAAATATCCGAGAAAATTTGAAGAAAAATATAAGGAACTGCAGCCTGACAAATATAAGGATACGGTAGCGCATGTAATCAGCAAGGGCAACACCCCGGCCGGAATGCATATTTCGATAATGGTTAATGAAATTCTGGACGTTCTGGATATAAAACCCGGACAGACGGGATTTGATGCGACGTTGGGATATGGCGGGCACACAAGGGCTATGCTTGAGAAACTTGAGGGCAGCGGCCATATGTATGCCACGGATGTCGATCCGGAAGAGTCGGCAAAGACTCGTGAACGACTTGATAAGCTCGGTTTCGGAAGTGATATCCTTACAATTAAGTTACAGAATTTCTGTACGATAGACGAAATTGCCAAGGAAGCCGGTGGCTTTGATTTTATCCTGGCTGACCTTGGAGTGTCGTCGATGCAGATAGATAATCCGCAGCGCGGTTTCACATTTAAAACCGACGGACCGCTAGATCTGAGACTGAACCAGCAATGCGGCATCAGTGCGGCAGAACGACTTGACAATATTTCGCGTGATGAACTGGCGGGTATGTTATATGAGAACTCAGATGAGCCCTACTGTGACGAAATTGCAGAGGCAATAACGGACGAAATCCGTAAGGGTCACAGAATAGATACGACTTTTAAACTTCGTGAAATAATAGAAAATACACTTTCTTTTATACCGGAGAAGGAGCGCAAAGACACGGTTAAGAAAACCTGCCAGCGCGTCTTTCAGGCATTGAGAATAGATGTCAACCATGAATATGAGGTTCTCTATGAATTTATGGAGAAACTTCCGGGTGCATTGAAACCGGGCGGGAGAGCAGCAATCCTGACATTCCATTCCGGTGAGGACAGAATAGTGAAAAAAGCACTAAAAGATGGTTTTAAGAATGGTGTGTATTCGGATTATTCCAAGGACGTTGTGCGGCCTTCCGCTAAGGAGTGCGCCGAAAACGCAAGGGCACATTCGACTAAAATGCGCTGGGCAATGAAAAGTAAATAACAGATTTTAACACAAAGAACCGGTACAATTTCATGCGTACCGGTTCTTTTAATGCGTCTTGAGGTATTTTTTTATCCGAATATGCTTTCGATGAGTTCTTCCCTTACAGAATCGTAGTGCGGGCCGACGAGACCGAAATCCAGTTCCTTATATGTCCATACCGCGCGGCCGATGCCGTACTTGTGGAATACGGAATTGATGTCGTGGAACCATCTTACGGTATCCTCAGCCGGAGCCTGATCGATGACACCGTACTCGCCGCAATAGAGCGGGACATTCAATTTCTCGGCGGCTTTGATAGCGTCGTCAAAAAGTATCTCAAAGAAATCCGGGCCAAGTTCCTTAAGCCTGCTGTTTTCCTCGGCAAGTGCGCCGGTCATTGCGCTTGGCATGCTGTGGCTGATGCGCATGTATTCGTCAAAATCACCCGGATATCCGATATGAAAATCCTTTGGCATGTCCTGAACCCAGTGAGCAGACTGATGTGTAAAAATAAGCGGCTCGTAGCAGTGAAAATTATAAACAATATTTTCGTCAACAGGCGGCAGAAGTTTTTTGATGGATGTAACGGCATTGTAGCCGACACCACCATAGAGAATTCTGGCCGTCGGGGCATATTCGCGGATTACCTTGACAGCACGGGCCGATAATTCGTTCCACTCATCAACAACGTTAAAGGATGCGACTTCATTAAGAAGCTCAAACATCACTATGTCCGCATCCTTGGCTAAACGGCTTATGATTTTTTTCCAAAGATTAAGAAAACGTTCCTGCAGTTCTTCGTTGTGGAAGAAATCCTTTGAATAGTCCTGGTCGTCAAAAATATATCCGGGTGTTTTGTGCAGGTCAAGCACCATATTCAAATTGTATTTACGGCACCACGAAATACAGTCCTCGATATGCCTGTATCCCTCTTCGATGTCACCGCCTTCTTCTGTCTCAACATTCTCGTAATCAAGCGGCAGCCTGACATGGTCAGCACCCCAGCCTGCAATTTTTTTAATATCATCTTCCACGATGAACGTATCGAGATGATGTTTGTCGAGCGGCCCCTGTGAAAGCCAGCCTCCGAGATTAATTCCTCTTTGAAATCCTTCCAATTTTCGCATGATAAACCCTCCTGTAAAATAATTTTTATTGTGATTTCAAGATAACACCTTTCTGACATAAAAAATAATAAAATATTGTTTTTATTATCAAAATATTGTGATAATATATAGAAAAAGATTGGAGGTTTTCTTATGAGCCGGAAGTCTGAGCGTGAACTTGTAGTCCGTCAGTTCATACAGCGTGAGGAAGAAATTTATCATCCCGGATATGATACCGAACTGAATTTTTACGAGGGCGTAAGTGACGGAAGAATTACAGATGTGTATATGGAACTTAATGACGGCTACGGCGAGGTCGACAGTCCGGTGCGCGGGGTCCTTTCCACCAACAAAATCCGTAATCTGCGTTATCACATAATAGTTACGATTGCCATGATATCGCGTTTCTGTATCGAAAAAGGCATGGAACAGATAGAAAGCTATGCTCTCAGCGATTATTATATAAGGCAGCTTGATGAGACGGACACAGAGGCCGGCCTTCGCAGCCTGCACCGTGAGTGTGTCATAGATTACTCCACCCGTATGCGCAACCTGAGGCGCAGCCATGTAAATTCCATCCATTGCATCAAAGCAATGGATTATATCCAGAATCATCTTCATGAAAATATAAGCCTGGAATCTGTCGCTGCCGCTGTCGGCCTTGAGAAAACATATTTCTGCCGGCTGTTCACCCGGTCCGTGGGAATGGGTTTCCCTCACTATGTGATGCAGGAAAAAATAAAGGTCGCCTGTCGTATGCTTGAGCATTCGGAATACAATTGCACCGAGATATCAGAATTCCTTGCATTTTCATCAGGTGCATATTTCGGACATATTTTCAAGAAAATCACAGGCCTCACACCGACGCAGTACCGCCGCCGCTCATATGGCAAACACTGGAGCAGATGACAGCGCGCGGGTACAGGGAGAGAAAACGAGCGGTTGAAAACAATGGAAGTGTATAGTATAGTAAAAATGTATTTGGATGCTTAAATCAAAAGCAGGGAGGAAGATTAGCAGAATGAAAATGAGTTTTTTTGCAATATTTGCATCGATGGGCCTGATACTGTTAATTGTATCGATAATACTTAAGAACAAAGATAAAAAGATGACCAGGCAATGTACTATGACGACAAAAGGGTGGGTCATAAAGTATACATTATGGAATAACAACGGAGTACATTTTCCTATAGTGAAATATATCGTAAATGACACTGAATATAATCAAAGACTTAAATACGGCTGGGTTGTAAAAAAATCATCATCATTTAATAAGATAAGAACCGAAGTAGAAAATGATGTTAAAGATGGGAATTTAGTAATTAAAAGTAATGCTCACATTTCTACCAATGCATTAAAAGAACATTTTCCGGTCGGAACGGAATTGGATGTTTTCTATAACCCACAGAATCCGGGCAAGAGTTATGTGATGAGATACGTAAAAAATCCTGCGGTAAAAGTTTTATTTATTATAGGCTTGGCATTTGTTATCCTGGCATTTATCGGACTTGCCTTTTTGCCAAAATAGAAAATAGCATCCCGCGGGGAGAACTGTTAGCAGGATAAGCCTATCGCCGCGTGAATTACATATTCCCCTTTCACATGTGACACAGCTCCGCCCGGCCAATGAATATATAAACACCCCGGCATAAGACCTTCAGCGGCGCGTGCAACCAAGCGAGAGCGTGCCGACTGAAGGCTTATGCCGGGGGAATAATTAATCTATTTTGTACATATCGGTTGAAAGATATTTCATTCCGTTATCTGCCATCATTACGATGATATTTTTGCCGGCGTTCTCAGGGCGTCTGGCGATGATGGTAGCAGCGTTGAGAGCGGCAGCGGCGGACTGACCAAGGAAAAGACCGTCGGTGTGCGCGAGTTCGCGGCCTGTTGCGTAAGCGTCTTCGCCGTTGATGTCGAAGCATTCATCATATTTAAAATCTACGATGAAAGGTGCTTTTGCGGCATCAGGGAATCCCGGATCGTTGAATGGGTTTACACCGTCGATCGTGGCAGGATGCGGATTTTCAGGTGAAGGTCTTGATGAAATTGAAGGCTGTGCGGCGATGATTTTTACATCAGGATTTTTTTCACGGAAATATCTGCCGAGACCTGTTATGGTTCCTGCTGTTCCGGCAAGTGCTACGACATAATCGACTTTGCCGCCGGTAGCTTCCCAGATTTCAGGACCGGTGTGGTCGTAATGTGCGCCAGGGTTGGCTTCGTTGGCGAGCTGATTGATGAAGTAGTAGTGCGTAGGTTGTGCATCGCAGTATCTCTGGAGTGCATCCTGATAGAACTGCACGGTGAACGTTCCGTCTGCGAGAGCCTTGGCAACCTCAGGAAGGTCGGTCATGATATGCACGGTTGCGCCGTATGCTTTAAGAATTTGCTGTCTCTCGATTGACTGACCCGGTTCCATGAAGACTTCAAGCTTATATCCTCTTGAAGCGGAAAAAGCAGCGAGACCTATTCCGGTGTTACCGCTGGTGTTTTCAACGATTGTATCACCCGGCTTGAGAAGTCCTTTTTCTTCGGCAGCAAGTATCATATTTAATGCTGCACGGTCCTTGATGCTTCCGGATGGGTTGAAATATTCAAGTTTTCCGAGCACCTTTGCTTTGAGGTCATGTTTTTTCTCATATCCCACAAGCTCCATAAGTGGGGTGTTTCCTACGAGTTCTGCAATGTTTGTTACTATTTTTGACATATTTTTATCCTCCTGAGTATGTTATTTATTATATGGGTCTTCAATATAAGCCCCGATTTCCTTATCGTCGTTGGTAAAATTATAAAATGACAGTATTGACGAGGCGCTTCCGGCACTTCCGAGATACAGACCCGCCCAAGGCTCGACCTCGCCCGGAAGATGTCTGTTCCATGCCGTGTACCAGCATCGTCTGCCGTCATCTGCAACCGAGTCGCCAAGCAGTGTGTCAACCGCCGCGCCCGCCGCCGCAAAAAATCTGTCCTCGCCGGTCAGTCTGTATACCGAGAGAAAATGCTCAATCATGCCGGCCGCGCCACAGCAGTAGCAGTAGGTGTGCCAATAGCCTTTGGAATGTATTCTCGGTGCGCCGGTTTTAAGGATGCCGTCCGTAAGTTTCACAATCCATTCCAGATATTCCGGCTTGCCGGTGACCTTATATAACTGGTAAAAAAGTCTTGAGGTTCCGATCGGTCCCTGACATACGCCAAGATAATGCAAATCCGGTTTGTATGGATCGTTATATCTTACCAGGGCTGCGTGCCGGTCTTTTGACAGATCGGCTATTGACCTGATATAGTCCGCTGCGCCTTCGGCCTGCCTGAGAAAAAGTTCATCCTTCGTGTGTTCGTACAGTTTGGCGAGTATGTAGCCGGTACCGGCCGTCCCATAGAAAAATCCCGGGAAAAATCCATGACTGCCAAGCCCGAATGCTTCGGTGTCCATGACATACCATCTGATGCCGTCCGGCGCTTCCTCGGCCTGTGCAGTTATAAAAAGACCGGCTTTCTTCGCAGCAAGCAGATATTCTTCTCGTCCTGTTTTTTCATAAATCCATATCAGATATAATATCAAACCGCCATCAGACAGAATCCCGAAATTGCCGCTCCAATAAATGCTGCCGTCATCGGCGCTGTCTGCCGCTGCAAGCAGCGTATCGCTGACATCAAGTGCATAATTCAGGTATTTTTCATCCTTGGTATCCTCGTACAGAAGATATGATACATATCCGCCGCCGGCAGGTCCGTTCATAAGTCCGGCCGCAATTCCGCGCATCGTGCCTTCTCCGGCATCCTCGTATGCCTTGGCACCGTCGTTGTGTGCAATCACGTAATTAATGCCGCCCTTTGCCTTGTCCAGATATGATGTCTCGCCCGTTACTCTGTAAAGCCTCAGAAAAAACAGTGCAATGCCGGCCGCGCCGCCATACAGGCTTGTGACGGAGGTCAGTGTGCTTCTCGGGTCAATGTCCTTGCCCGGCAGGACATCCCAATAAAGACCGTCCCCATCTCCATGTTCGTAATCGCTAAGCCACGTTGCTGTTTCTTTGACGGAATCCAACAGATCCGTATCAAACCAGTCTTCTATATCAGCCATTTTAATCACCTCGCTTAATTCATATCATAGTAGTATGATATGAATTATATTACCATATAATGGGATTGTCAATAGGAAAATTGCGGATATGTTAGGGGGGAGGGCAAGCTACGAGCAGAAAAGATGAAATTGAAATTCCCACTGCTGTAGAGGAGAATATACTACGAGCCTTAACTATACACGTATGCGAAATTAAGACTATAAGATTTGATTAAATCTCTCTGATAAATCAATTATATCATTTTCCTATATATTTTCATGGGAGTATAGAAAAAATTGTATTTTAACGTATAATTGAAGTAGTTTTAAAACTTGAATTTTATTAGGAGGTAGCAATGGATAAGAAAGCAATATTAGATAATGTAGATAAACTTATGGTAATGTATAAAAATGGCGAACTTGGTGGCGAAGTAATGCCAGAAGATGCAAATCCTAATTTTGAAAAAGATAGTTTAGAAAATTATTTATATTTCACTTTACCAATGGCATTAAACTATCAAAGAAATTCTTATACATTATGGGAAAGCGCTTTAAAAACATATAATGATGAGGAAACAAGATTTGTTTTCAATCCTAAAGTATGTTTAGAAAAAAGTTTTGAAGAAGTACAATATGCTTTAACTAAATATAGGGTTGCTCTGCAAAAGCAAAAACAAACTGAAATATGGTTAGCATTATGTAATACATTTGTAGAAATGTTTGATGGTGATATACGAAAACTATTTAATGAATTAGATAATGATGTTAATAAGATTAGAGACTTTATACAAAAAGAAAATAAAAAGAAGTTTCCTTATTTATCAGGTACTAAGATTTGTAATTATTGGATGTATGTAATTTATCAATATACTGATAGAAGATACAAAAATATTGAGTGTTTAACAGTTGCTCCAGATACTCACGTATGTAAAGCAACTCATAGATTAGGTTTGATAACTGATGATGAATTCAATTCAAGCAATGTTCAACAAATAGTTATTGATAGATGGCAAGAACTTTTTAAAGATACTAAATATAAACCGATTGATATTCATACCCAATTATGGTTATGGAGTAGAAATGGATTTAAGGAGGTAAAATAGTGATAAATGAGGTAAAAAAACAAGTATATGAATTGTTAAATAAAGATACGGACTATAAGAATAGAGTTCATATTTAAAGAAAAATATGGACTGGTATTAAATAATAATCAAACAGATTATTGGAGTAAGATTTCTAGAAAGTATTTTGATTATTATTTATCAAAACAGATAACTTTCGAAGAGCAAGGAAAAAATCGATTTATTAAAATGTTAAGTTATTGTGGGTATGTGGAAAGTGAAAAGATTGCAATGGAATTGTTTGAAGAGTATCAAAAACAATTAGAAAATAGTTGGATTTTATTTGATGATGTGGTTGATATGCTACATTCATTGGAAGGATATCGACTAGGTATCATAAGTAATGGGAAATCTATACAGCAAAGAGCAAAGTTGAGTTGTACGAACATTGAAAAATATTTTGAAATAATTCTTATTTCAGAAGAAACAGGATTTGCAAAACCTTCCGTTGATATTTTTTATGAGGCGGTCAAACAGTCAGGCGAGAAAATTGATTCAGTTATATATGTTGGTGATAATATAAAAACAGATATTTTGCCATGTGAAAAAATTGGAATGAAATGTGTACTTGTGGATAGAAATAATATATGTGAGAAAAATATATGTAAAATTAAGAATTTATATGAAATACATAATGTATTACTCAACGACATTGGGCAGTATAATACTGAACTTTCTATAAGAAGTTCTGCTCAATAAAAAACAAGAACTAAAAACATCTAAATATTACTATCTCAAACTTCCCATACTGAAAAATGTGCTGAACCTTGAAAATTCAATATTTTAGCCAATAAAAAGTAAACGATGAAACGAAGGTACCTACAAAAGTAATATGAACAATATTTCCAATGTAATATTCACCTTGGAGTATTTCTTTCACATGCGTAGGATGCCATTCTCTTGCTAAAGGTTCCCCTTTGATAAAAAAATTAATTTTTTTTTGTTTCTTACTTGACACGAGCAGAAAGTCACCACGCGGGTACAGGAAAAGAAACCTCGCGGAAATACCCGAAAACAGGAGAAAGATAGAGCCGCGTGAATTATATCCCGTTTTCCCCCGCCTGCGTCACAGCGCTACCCGGAATCCCACAACATAAAATCCCCGACATAATACTTCAGCGGCTGTTTGCACACGCCGGTGCTTAATCCGCCGGAGGCGGATTTTAGCATCCGTTGCGCGTGCAAACAAGCGAAAGCGTGCCGACTGAAGTTTTACACCGGGGAAATATTACTCGTTGATTTTTTTCATTAGCTCCCATTTGGAACCTACGCCGAATTTGCGGAAAAGGTTCTGCAGGTGCTTTTGTAAAGTGTTTTCACTGATATTCATGGTGGCGGCAATCTGCTTGTTTTCCATGAAGTGAGTGAGCGCCTGAAAAATGTCGGCTTCACGAGAAGTCAGACCGTAAATTTTTGAAAAGTCGGAAACAGACAGAGACGTTGAATTGTGGGTGCCGGAGCTGTCAATTAAGCGGCTGATGGCAAGATTGAGATGCATGCCAAGGGATTGCAGGAAGAACATATCATCATTGGAAAAAGTGCCGTCCGATTTCGTGCGGAACAGACTTAAGACGCCGTAAAGACGGCCATTATGTACAATGGTAAGCTGCATGCTGTCGTAGATGTCGTATTTGTGGTAACAACCCCGGTACAGCGGGGAGTTGAGGCGGTCGGCATCATCAATTATGTCACTTTCGCGTATGAGCTTAGACTCCCTGGCATGAAGAATCCAGAGAAGGTAGTCATCATCGGATGACTTAAGATAGGCCTGTTCAGCCTCGGCAAAATAAGCCGGGTAGCATACCGGGTCGGACAGCTCGATATCAGAGGAAGCCTCTCCCTTGTGAAAAAAGAGGCTGCCATAGCTGAATGGAAGAAGCATCTGGAGACGCTTGAAAAAAGTCTCATTGATGTCAGAAAGCTTCTCCCATGAATATATATCATATATAATATCGTTAATCATAAGAAACTGATTTTTTTCCATATAAATAACCTCCGGAATTAGTCTGATAATAAAAATATGATAGCATAGTGAATACTTGAAAACAAGTATAAAATGAGTAAAAATAATACTTGTCTATGAGCAAATATGGTATTATAATGGCTCTAAGTTCCAGTAAATAAGAAGTGCGATGAGGCACATTTGCAGTAGATTTCTGCAAGTGTGTCTCTTTTTTTATTACATAATAAAGGAGACTGGCATATGGATATAAATCTCGGTCTTGTGGCTGTGATCATAACGATAATAATCATAATAGGAGCTGTTATCACAAAACAGTGTCTTGCATGCATGATAGTGGGCTCGATACTCGCATCGGTATTTGCGTTTGGCAAAGGATTTTTAAGCGGATGGACGGATGCACTGCAGAATATGCTTGCGGACAATGTGTGGGTAATGCTTGTGTGCCTGCTTTTCGGAGGATTGATAAGGCTGCTTACGGATTCCAAAGGAAGCTTCGGATTTGCCAAGTATATATCCAGATTGTGCAATACGAAACGTAAGACTCTGATTACGACCTTTATCATGGGTATACTTATTTTTGTGGACGATTACCTGAATGTGCTGTCGATTGGAACATGCATGAAAAGGATAAGCGATAAACAGAAACTTCCGAGGGAAACATTGGCATATATGCTTGATTCAACCGGCGCGCCGGTGTGTGTGCTGCTTCCGTTTTCTACGTGGGCCGTGTTCTATGCGAGCCTGTTTTTTGAACAGGACAGCGTGAAAGCACTTGGTGTGACGAGCGGAATACAGGCGTATGTGAAGGCGATACCGTTTTGCTTTTATCCTATAATTACGCTTATAATAGTGTTTTTGTTCGCAATGGGCTGGTTCCCGAAACTTGGCGCCATGAAAAAAGCGTACAAGAGAGTTGAAGAGACGGGCAAGGTTTATTCCGATGCCAGTAAAAAATATAATCATGATGAGCTTGAAAACGAAGAGGACGGAAATATCTGGAATTTCCTTGTGCCGATGGTTGTGCTTGTTGCAGTGACGATAATAAGCAATGATGTGCTTGTGGCTGTTGTGATTGCACTTGCGGTATGTTTTGTGATGTTTGTGCCACGCAGGCTCCTTTCGGTGGAAGGCTTTTTCGCGAGTATGATAAGAGGGTTCGGAGACATGCTTCCTACGCTGTCATTACTTCTGATTACATTTGTATTAAAAGATATTTCAGGACAGATGGGAATGACGGACTTTATGATCAAAGTGGCTGAACCGTTTTTGTTTGCATCGATTTTCCCGGCAGCGGTATTTGTTCTGGGGGCACTGCTCGCATTTACAACAGGTTCCGACTGGGGAATGAGCTCGATCATTACACCGATTGTATTCCCGCTTGGTGCGGCACTTGGGGCCAATCCGGTACTTATAATGGCAGCGGTCATATCGGGAGGAACATTTGGAAGCCATGCCTGCTTCTATGCGGATGCGACATTGCTTGCATCACAGTCGGCGGGCGTTGATAATATGGAACATGCGCTGACACAGCTGCCGTATGTTATAATTTCAGCGGTATTGGCAATTGGTGGTTTCGTGATTGCCGGATTCATGGTATAATAAATTGTTAAGACATTTATTATTAGGAAGGAATGCGTTATGAAGAAATTTGTGGTCACCATCACGAGACAGTTCGGAAGCCTTGGACGTCCGATTGCAAGACGGATGGCGGAGATTCTTGGAATAGAATATTATGACAGGGATATAGTGGATCAGACAGCACAGGAACTTGATATGCCGGCATCGGTAATTAAACATGAGGAAGAAAAAGCAGCGAAGCAGACGGTTAATCCGTTTTCGAGAATGATGTTTCCTCTCGGAAAAGGAACAAGCCACACGCAGGATAAGATATTCGAGGCGCAGCAGAATATCATAAAGCAGTTTGCGGATAAGCAGAGCTGCATTATAGTAGGAAGGTGCTCTGATTTTATACTGGGTGATGAGCCGGACAGTATACATATATATATTTATGCTTCATATGAGGCAAGGCTCAGGCATTGTATAGAGGAACTTGAACTTGAAGAATCAGAAGCCAGAAGCATGATAAGAGCAGTCGATGAAGCGAGAGATTCTTATCATATGCAATATGCGGGATTCCTGCCGGATGATAAGAGACATAAAGACATTATGATTGACAGCAGCCTGTTTGGGGTGGAAGGAACCGCACAGTATCTGGCAGATGCTGTCAGACGTAAATTTGGTGGAGAGGAATAATGAATAACAGAATTTCAAATAAATTTACATTGCCGGGACTGATAAGATTTTCTCTCCCGGCTATTGCAATGTTGGTGCTGTCATCATTGTATACCATGGTTGACGGTGTTTTTGTGTCAAGATTTGTTGGCAGTGATGCACTTTCTTCTATTAACATAGTGGTTCCGCTTGATTATTTTATATATGGGCTGGGAGTCATGTTCGGAAGCGGAGGAAGTGCGGTCATAGGCAGAAGACTCGGAGAAGGAAGAAATGATGATGCCAAGTCGGCATTGACTTTGATTACTTTGGCTGCAACAGCGGCAGGTATTTTCTTTTCGGTCATATTCGGAATTTTCATGGAACCGATATCAAGGGTCCTTGGAGCGGGAGATAAGCTGATGCCGTATTGCGTATCATACGGAAGAATTATATTTTCATTGGCAGTATTCACAGTGATACAGCTGATGAACAATACACTTATCGTGACAGCAGGACATCCGAGGCTTGCACTTGTTCTCACGATTATTTCCGGTGTGCTTAATATGGTGTTAGACTACTTTTTTATTGTAGTATGCGATATGGGTATAAACGGTGCCGCTCTCGGAACGATAATAAGCCGTATTGTCGGAGCACTGCTGTCGGTCATATTCCTCATAAGCAATAAAAAAGGACTGACATATAAGAAACCAAAGTGGGAAGGAAGAATGCTGCTTCGTGTTACGGGCAACGGTTCATCCGAAATGATATCAAATCTGTCATCATCCGTAACAACATTTCTGTTTAATCTTACAGTGCTGAGGCTTGTGGGAGATGACGGCGTTGCCGCCATAACCATCATATTATATATGCAGTATTTCTTTACAGCGGTGTACCTCGGATTTTCAACCGGAACCGCGCCTGTAATAAGTTATAATTATGGCAGGGAAGACTGGAACTATATCAGAAAATTATTCAGGTACTGTATGATTGTAATTATTGCCGGAACAGCTGCAATGATGCTGCTGTCCTACTTCGGAGCAGATATTCTTATAGGAATTTTTTCGCCGGAGGGAAGCCGCATATTCCAAATAACATATGATGGGTATATGATTTTTATATGGAACTTTGCATTCGCCGGAATCAATATTTTTGCATCGTCAATGTTCTCGGCATTTGGTAACGGAATGATATCAGCACTTATTTCCATATTGAGAACGCTGGTATTTATAGTTGCATCCATTATGGTATTGCCCGAAATATGGGGAATTTACGGGATGTGGATGGCAATTCCGGTGGCGGAAGCACTAACTTTTGTATTGGTAGTACCAATTCTTATTATATATGGCAGAAAAAAGTATCATTATATATAATAAATTATCAAATATCGCCACAATAAAAGACATATTTGTGCAAAATGCCCTAAAATAACACGTTTTTCATTGAAAAATGTGTTATTTTTTTACTTGCCAGTCGGTGTGAATAGAAGTATCATCATACCGATAAGTATTATAGTGATACTGAGAGAAGTAACTATTACATTTTTGAATGGAGATATGTGGTAGTGAAGGAAAGGAGATGAGTGGAAGATGGAAGACATCGCAAGCGATCTGCTGAAAGAACTGAATTGTGATACTGCATTTACAATTCCGGTATTTGGTGGAATCGAGGTTGCTGAGTCAGTTGTCGTTACCTGGATAATAATGGCAGTCATGGTGATTTTCGCAATAGTCATGACCAGAAAATTAAGGATTCAGAATCCGGGTAAAAGACAGGTCATCATCGAAAGCATTGTTACAGGCCTTCAGAACATGGTAAAGGGATTTATCGGAGAGAAAGGTACAAGATACGTGCCGTATCTTGTTACGGTAATTATTTACATAGGTATATCCAATATCATAGGTCTGTTCGGAATGAAACCTCCAACAAAGGATATGAACGTAACAGCTGCGCTGGCTGCTATGAGTATAGTCCTTATCGAGTATTCCGGAATACATGCTAAAGGCGTTAAGCGTTGGGCTAAAAGCTTCGCTCAGCCGGTTGCCATTGTGGCACCATTGAATGTTTTGGAAATTTTAATCAGACCGTTGTCACTTTGTATGCGACTTTTCGGTAATGTTTTGGGAGCGTTCGTTATTATGGAACTTCTTAAAATGTTGATTCCGGTTGTACTGCCGGTACCGTTCAGTTTGTATTTTGATATTTTTGACGGACTGATTCAGGCGTATGTATTTGTATTTCTTACGTCACTGTTTATTAAGGAAGCCGTCGAATAAGGGATGGCACTATATTTTTGATTGATAGAAGGAGAAAATAACATGAACACAATAATTGCTATCGGAGCAGGTATCGCAGTTTTAACAGGTATCGGTGCAGGTATCGGTATCGGTATCGCTACAGGACACGCATCAGACGCAGTTGCAAGACAGCCGGAGGCTGAAAGTAAGATTTCCAAGCTTTTGATCCTTGGTTGTGCACTTGCAGAGGCAACCGCTATTTACGGTTTCGTTATCGCTATTCTTATAATTATGTTCTTGAAATAATCGGGAAGGCAGGAAAGAAATATGCTTAGATTAGATATTAATCTGGTCTTCACAATAATTAACCTCATAGTTCTTTTTGTATTGATGAGAATTTTCCTGTTCAAGCCGGTCAACAACATCATTGCAAAGCGTGAAGAAGCTATCCGCAAACAGTTTGATGATGCGGACGCTGCCAGGAAAGAGGCAGAGAATCTGAAAACGGAATATGAGGCATCACTTGCCGGAGCCAAGGATGAGTCAGCAAGACTTATCACTGAAGCCAAGGAGAAGGCAAGAGGCGAATATGACCGTATTGTGAAGTCAGCAGACGAGGAAGTTAATAATAAAATACAGAAAGCCCAGGAGACAATCGAGGAAGAGAAACAGAAGACTATGCGCAATATGCAGTCAGAAATTCAGGGACTCGTTGTCGCCGCAGCTACTAAGGTAGTTGGTTCACAGGTTCAGGCCGGTGACAGCAGCAGGCTTTATGATGATTTTATCGCAGAAATGGGTGAAACGAAATGACACAGACAGTAATTGATTATGCAAAGGAAATGAAGAGGCTGTCTGTATCGAATGAAGATGTAAAGCAGACAACCGAATTATTGGCAGAACTGCCTCAGATTTCAATTGATTTTGAAGATCCTACAATTGACCTTGAGAAGAAACACCACATGATAGAAATGCTTTTCCCGACCGGAATAAGAGATTTTCTTGAATTGTTGTGCGATCATCATTCTTTTGAACTGTTTCCTCAGATTGTGGAAGCATACCATGATGAAGTGCGCAAGGTTGAGAAGGTGCCGAGCCTTAAGGTTGACATATCGTATGTTGTTCCGCCTACGGATGAGCAGCTTTTCAAAATCAAGGAATTTATTAAGGACAAGTGTCACGCTGATGAGCTTGACGTAAGCCTTAAGGAAGATAAGAACCTGCTCGGAGGTTTCGTAATACGTGCCGGTCATGAAGAGTATGACTGGAGCATGCGTGGAAGACTTCAGCAGATTGAGAATAAGATGAAAGAAAACGTCGCTGCCGTATCAAGCATGGATGAGATTATTACCATTCTTAAGACAGAAATCGATGAATCTGCTTTTGATAAGAGCAAAAGAGAAGTCGGTAATGTTACATGGATCGGCGACGGAATTGTTAACATCAAGGGTATCGACCATGCAATGTACGGTGAGATTGTAATTTTTGACACTGGCGTCAAGGGCATGGTACAGGATATCAGAAGAGATGAGATCGGATGTATTCTTTTTGGACGTGAGACCGGACTGAAAGAAGGAAGCCGTGTTATAAGAAGCGGTAAGCGTGCAGGTATCCCTGTCGGTGACGGATTCTTAGGAAGAGTAATCAATGCACTCGGCGAGCCGATAGACGGTAAGGGCGAGATTGCCAGCGAGGATTACAGACCTATTGAGAATGATGCACCGAGCATTGTAGACCGTAAGTCGGTATCGGTACCTATGGAGACCGGTATTCTTGCAATCGATTCAATGTTCCCTATCGGACGCGGACAGCGTGAGCTTATAATCGGTGACCGCCAGACCGGTAAAACAAGTATTGCAACCGATGCAATCCTTAACCAGAAGGGCAAGGATGTTATCTGTATCTATGTTGCAATCGGACAGAAAGCATCTACAATCGCACAGCTTGTAAGAACACTTGAGAAGCATGATGCTTTATCATACAGTATAATTGTGTCGGCAACAGCCAGCGACCCTGCATCATTGCAGTATATAGCACCATATGCCGGAACATCGCTTGCTGAGTACTTTATGTATAAGGGCAAGGATGTACTTATCGTATATGATGACTTATCCAAACATGCGGTTGCATACAGGGCATTGTCACTTCTGCTTGAACGTTCTCCGGGACGTGAGGCTTATCCGGGCGATGTATTCTACCTTCACTCAAGATTGCTTGAGCGTTCGGCAAGACTTACACCGGAAGCCGGTGGCGGTTCAATAACGGCACTCCCGATCATTGAGACGCAGGCCGGAGATTTGTCGGCATACATTCCGACCAATGTCATTTCCATCACGGACGGTCAGATTTTCCTTGAAAGCTCACTCTTCTTCGAGGGCCAGAGACCTGCGGTTAACGTAGGACTTTCGGTATCCCGTGTAGGTGGTGCCGCACAGACCAAGGCAATGAAGAAAGCAGCCGGAAGTATCCGTATCGACCTTGCACAGTACAGGGAGATGGAAGTGTTTACACAGTTCAGCTCGGATCTTGATGAAAACACCAAGAAACAGCTTGAATACGGTAACGGACTTATGGAAATCTTAAAGCAGCCGCTCGGAAGACCTCTTTCGATGGCAGAGCAGGTAATCACTCTCTGCGCAGCCAACAATAAGCTTTTTATGGGAATACCGAAAGCCGAAATTAAGAAATTCCAGATGGAAATGCTTGATTATGTTAAAGAAAATGACAGCGAGTTAATCCGCGAGATAGAGGACGAAAAAGTCCTCACAGATGAGATTGCCGCTCATATCGTAGAGACAGTCGGCAAAATGCGTGATTCATATCTGAATCAGGCGTAAGCCGCATTTTGGGAAGAAAGGTGTGAATTATGGCAAACACTAAAGAAATTCAAACCAGAATGAAGAGTATCCGCGATACGATGAAGATAACCAATGCCATGTATATGATATCATCCTCCAAGCTTAAGAAGGCAAAGAGGGAACTTGAGGCCACGACGAACCATTTCTATGCCATCCAGAATTCGCTCAACCGAATCCTGAGGCATGTTCCGGATGTGGAGAGCATCTACTTCGGAACTGCTACACCGGAGGATAAGAAACGAATTGGCTACATAGTAGTAACGGCTGATAAGGGACTTGCCGGAGCGTATAACCAGAATATTATCAAAATGGTTTCGCACAATCTTGAGGAGAATCCGAATGCCGAGCTTTTTATGGTAGGACAGGTAGGACGTAATTATTTTGAGAAAAAAGGATACAGGATTCATCACCATTTCCAGTACACGGCGCAGAATCCTTCGATTCACAGAGCCAGGGTAATTACTGAGGAAATCCTTAACAGATATAACGAGGGCAGACTCGACGAAGTCTATCTTTATTACACGAAGAGCCTTAAGGGAACGGAGAGTGAAGCCACGATGATAAAGCTTCTTCCTCTGTCAAAAGCGGATTTTGGTAATAATATTACCGAAGGACTTATGATATCAGATACGACAAGTTATGTCCCTTCACCGGAAGCGGTAATTAATTCGATTGTACCGAATTATGTTACAGGTTTTATTTTCGGAGCATTGGTTGAGGCTTATGCATGCGAACAGAACGACCGTATGATGGCCATGGACGCAGCTACGGGCAACGCAACGGATATGCTTAAGGAACTATCGATTGAATATAACAGAGTGCGGCAGGCCTCGATTACGCAGGAAATAACCGAAGTAATTGCGGGCGCGAAGGCGCAGAAAAGGAAGAAATCAAATGGATAATAAAGGAAGAATTGTACAGGTCCTCGGACCGGTAGTGGATGTAGAATTTGAAGACGGCAATCTTCCCTACATCAAGGACGCGCTTGAAGTAGACAATAACGGCAAAAAATGTGTTATGGAAGTCGCACAGCATATTGGCAATAATACAGTTCGATGCATTATGCTGTCATCGAGTGACGGACTTCACAGAGATATGGAAGTTATCGCTACGGGAAGCGGAATCAAGGTTCCGGTCGGCGAGAAAACACTCGGAAGATTGTTCAACGTAACCGGACAGACACTTGATTCAGGTGAAAGCCTTGATAATGTGGAGAAATGGAGTATCCACAGAGAACCGCCGGCTTTTGAAGACCAGAGCCCGGCAGTTGAAATCCTTGAAACGGGAATTAAAGTAATTGACCTACTTGCACCATATGCCAAGGGCGGTAAAATCGGTCTTTTCGGCGGTGCCGGAGTAGGTAAGACCGTACTTATACAGGAACTTATAACCAACGTAGCCACGGAGCACGGCGGATATTCAATATTCACCGGTGTCGGCGAGCGTTCAAGAGAGGGTAATGACCTCTGGACAGAGATGAAAGAATCCGGCGTTATCGATAAGACAGCGTTAGTGTTCGGACAGATGAACGAGCCGCCTGGAGCACGTATGCGTGTTGCGGAGACAGGTCTTACAATGGCTGAATATTTCAGGGATGTGAAACATCAGAATGTGCTTCTTTTTATAGATAACATATTCCGTTTCGTACAGGCAGGTTCAGAGGTGTCCGCGCTTCTCGGACGTATGCCTTCGGCCGTAGGTTACCAGCCGACACTTGCAACAGAGGTCGGTGAACTTCAGGAACGTATCGCATCCACCAAAGAAGGATCCGTAACCAGTGTACAGGCCGTATATGTACCGGCCGATGACCTTACTGACCCGGCTCCTGCGACAACATTTGCACACCTTGATGCGACAACGGTTCTTTCAAGAAAAATCGTAGAACAGGGTATCTACCCTGCAGTTGACCCGCTTGAGTCATCATCACGTATTCTTGAGGCTGATATCGTCGGCGAGGAACATTACAATACGGCGCGTGCCGTACAGGAAATCCTCCAGAAATATTCGGAACTGCAGGATATCATCGCAATCCTCGGTATGGAAGAACTTTCCGATGAGGATAAGACGACGGTTTACCGTGCGAGAAAGGTACAGAAATTCCTTTCACAGCCATTCCATGTAGCTGAGAACTTTACCGGCGTTCCGGGCAAGTATGTTCCGCTTAAGGAGACAATCCGCGGATTCAAGGCTATTATTAACGGCGAGATGGACGAATATCCTGAGGCAGCATTTTTCAATGTCGGAACGGTTGAGGATGTCATTGAAAAAGCAAAACAGATGGAGTAATGCGTATGGATACTTTTGAACTTGACGTCATAGCGGTTGACAAGACATTCTATACCGGCCCGTGCCGCCAGATAATCGTGACGGCAGCGGACGGACTTATAGGCATCATGGCACATCATGAGAGTTCGGTAATAGCCCTCGTTGAAGGTCTTTTGAGAATCCAGACGGAGGATGGTAACTGGATTGATGCGGTTGCCGGAATCGGACATGTGCAGATAGCATACAACCGTGTGCATGTAATTGTGGATTTTGTGGAAAAACCGGACGAAATCGATGTCAAACGTGCACAGGAAGCTCTTGACCGTGCCAAAGAGGCAATGCGTCAGAAGCAGAGCATAGAGGAATATCGTATGAGCAAGGCCAATATTGCCCGTGCAATGGCGAGACTTGCAGCGAGAAACCGCTATAAGGAAATCAAATAATAAAGCGATTAAGAAAGACCTTTTTGGGTCTTTCTTTTTGCGTTAAATACGGTATAATTAAGCGTATGGATGAGAAATTTGAATACACGGACACAGATAACGGAATAATGATCACAGGTATTGACAGGAATGCCGGTGTTATAGAGATTCCTGATAATATAGATGAAAAGCCGGTTACGGGAATCGGCCGCTACGCTTTCAGCGAGAGACTTGAGCTTACGGATGTTATCCTGCCGGGGTCAATCGTGGACATAGGAGCGCATTCGTTCTATAACTGCAAGAATCTTGAACATGTGGAGCTGCATGATGGGATACGGGAGCTTGAGGACGGGGCTTTCAAGAACTGTTATAATCTGAGATATATTACAATGTACTGCCATCAGGGACGCGAGGGCTGCATAAGGAACCTGATGAGTGATAATATACAGGAATTACAGCTGGATATTATATATGATAATGGAGAGCACAGCAGGCTTATTTTTCCGACGTTTGAGGATGATTATGTCGAGAACACACCGGCGAGGATTTTTCAGGCTGTAAGCTATGGAACCGGTGGTGCATACCGCCAGTGCATGCAGGTCGGAACCTTGGATTACAGGGATTTTGACAAGCTGTTTGAACGCTCGGTGCGTGAGGACCGCTTTGAAGCGGCACTCTATAACAGTATCGGAAGGCTTATGTATCCGTACCGCCTGTACGCATCGGCTAAGGAGCGGTATAAGGATTTTCTCCGGGATAATGCTAAGAGTGCGGCACGCATACTGATTGATGATGATAATGCGGATGCACTGAAATACATGTGTGACAATGCCCTTTTTGATGAGGCTTCGGCAGGGGCGGCGTCGGAATATGCCGCGGAGAGCTCTAATCCGCGTGCGGCGGGAATAATTACGGCATATATTAACACTCATTTTACAAGAATGAGAAAACATTTTGAATTGTGAGACGGATATGGATGATAACTATACACAGAAAATAAATATCGGTGCGAGAATACTTGATTCGGCAAGGGGCAATCTTTACCTTGCAATGCGTTTTATGGACATCGCGTTGTGTGCTTTTGCTTACAAGCCGGATGAAGGCAGGCAGATGGCCGGAACGGACGGGAATGTAATATATTACTGTCCGGATTATGTCATGGACCGTTATGAAGCGGGGCGCGGGTATGCGGACAGGCTTTACCTGCATATGACACTGCACTGCATTTACAGACATATATTCAGAATAAGTAACCGCAAGGTGAGATTGTGGAATCTTGCCTGCGACATTGCCGTGGAGCATGTTATCGACGGGCTGCCGTATGGCTGTGTGCGTATGCGCATACCGGCGGTGAGGGATTTGTGTTACCGTAAGATTTCTGAATATACATCAATATTAAATGCCGATTTAATATATAAATACCTTGAAAATAACCCCATGGATGAGGACACACTCAAGGCGTGGGAGAATGAATTTCTGGTGGATGACCACACCTATTGGTACCGTGAGGATAAGAATTCCAGGTCCAATATGAAGAATGAGCAGAAGTGGGATGACATCAGCCGGAAGATGCAGACATCGATGGAGACCATCGAAAAAGGAATCGGGCATGACGACAAGAATCTGTACGACAGTATTCAGATAGAGAACCGCAAGCGTTACGACTACAGGGATTTCTTAAGGAAATTTGCCGTGTACCGCGAGGAAATGCACATAGACCCGGACGAGTTTGATTATAATTTCTATACTTACGGTCTGAGTCATTACGGCAACATGCCGCTTATCGAACCGGTGGAGCAGCGCGAGGTTCGCAAAATCCAGGATTTTGTCATTGTAATTGATACTTCTTTTTCCTGCTCCGAGGAACAGGTGAAGGATTTCTTAAATGAGACCTGCACGATACTTTTCGAGTCGGAGAGCTTCTTTAAGAAGGTGAATATAAGAATCATACAGTGTGACATGAAAGTCCGGAAGGATGATCTGATAACGGATGATAAGCAGATGAAGGATTATATCAATCATCTTACGATAACGGGACGCGGTGGCACCGACTTCAGACCGGCATTTGAATATGTGAACGACCTGATAGAAAAAGGCGATTTTACAAGCCTTAAAGGGCTTATATATTTTACGGACGGCAGGGGAGAATACCCGAAGAAAAAACCGCCATACGAGACAGCTTTTATTTTCCTGAAGGAAGATTATGTGGATTCGGGCGTGCCGGCATGGGCAATCAAATTAGAGATATAGGAGCAGATTATGAACATTAAGCGAGCAAAGGAAGAGATAAAAAAGAGCGTCAAGGCTTATCTTGAGCGCAACGCACAGGGCGAATATGCGATACCGGCAGTCAGACAGAGGCCGATCCTTATGATGGGTCCTCCGGGTATAGGTAAAACGGCGATAATGGAGCAGGTGGCGAGGGAGTGCCATATTGCATTGGTGTCATATACTATCACTCATCATACGAGACAGAGTGCCGTAGGCCTCCCGTATATAGAGAAGGTATATTATCAGAAAGTTCCTTATTCGGTCACTGAATACACTTTGAGTGAAATTATTGCTTCGGTCTACGATAAAATCAACCAGACCGGCCTTGAGGAAGGCATTCTTTTTATCGATGAGATCAACTGTGTATCGGAGACGCTCGCGCCGACGATGCTTCAGTTTCTGCAGTGCAAGCGCTTCGGAAATCACAGTGTTCCTGAGGGATGGATTATCGTAGCAGCCGGCAACCCGCCGGAATATAACAAATCCGTCCGCGATTTCGATATAGTAACGCTTGATCGTGTTAAGCGCATAGATGTGGAGGCGGATTATGATGTCTGGAAAGAATATGCATACCAGAGCGGAATCCACAGTGCGATCATGTCGTATCTTGAACTCAAACGCGAGAATTTCTATGATGTGAGGACAACGGTTGACGGCAAGATTTTCGTTACGGCCAGGGGTTGGGAGGATCTGTCCGAGATGATAAAAGCATATGAACGTCTCGGCTACAAGGTCGATGTGGAATTTATAATGGAGTATCTGCAGCATCCCGACATCGCCATGGACTTTGCCAATTATTATGACCTGTACAACAGATACCGCAAGGATTATCACATCAGTGATATTCTTCTCGGAAAATACGACGATGAGCTGTGCGATAAAGTGAGAACTGCGCCGTTTGATGAAAAATACAGCATTATCTCGCATCTTATCGGAGGTCTTAACACTGTTTTTACGGAAGCTGATTTCCAGAACCGGTATGTCAGCAAGATATACGATATGATAAAAGAAACCATGCAGATATATGAAAAAAGTTCGGACAATATAAGAAATGATGCGGACAAGGTTACCCGCGCAGCCGCAGAGCGTCTTGAGAGGGAACTTGCTTCCAACCTGGTCGCAGGAAATGAACTGCATGCAATAAGGGGCGCAATAAAATACGTCAATGAGGCAGCACTTAAGTACGGTGTCGGAACCGAGAATAATCCGGCCACTGATGAGGCTTTTGCCGGAATCCGCAATGACTTTGCAGGTGTCAGTGCGCACCGTGAAGAGGTGCTTGATGACGCAGCGGCCAAACTTGACAATGCTTTTGATTTCATAATAAAGACATTTGGTGAGTCACAGGAACTTGTGATGTTTGTGACCGAATTATCGTTAAGCTGTTATGCGGTAGGTTTTATCAATGAAGAAGGCTGCCCGAAATACACTTATTATGCTTCAAGGCTTCTTGCCGATGACAGGCAGCGAGAGATTCTTGATGACATTAAGAAAGTGAGAGAATAGCATGGGTGTTGAATATAATCTGCACGACTGTACGTTATGTCCACGTGAATGTCATGCAGACCGTGCATCCGGCATGCGCGGTTTATGCGGCTGTGATGACGGAATTTATGTGTCACGCGCCGCGCTGCATCAGTGGGAGGAACCGTGTATATCGGGAACCAAAGGCTCCGGGACGATATTTTTCTCCGGCTGTGTGCTTGGCTGCATTTACTGCCAGAACCGCGAGATTGCCCTTAATATGCATGGGCGTAAGATAGGCATTGACCGCCTTGCCGAAATCTGTCTGGAGCTTATGGAACGAGGCGCGCACAACATAAATCTTGTCACGCCGTCACACTACGTATTGCATATCGCATGTGCGCTTACTAAGGCGCGTGATATGGGTCTTACAATTCCGGTTGTATATAACTGCGGCGGCTATGAGAAGGTTGAATCGCTTAAGATGCTCGATGGCCTTGTGGATGTGTATCTTCCCGATATGAAATATATGTCATCCGAACGGGCATTGCGTTACAGCAAAGCAGCGGACTACCCCGAAACAGCCATGAAAGCTCTCGCCGAGATGTTCAGACAGACCGGTACTCCTGTTTTTGACGGGGACATGATGGTACGCGGAATGATAGTAAGACATCTTGTACTTCCTGCAGGCAAGCAGGATTCCAAGAATGTGATACGTTATCTTTATGATACATACGGTGACGATATTTATATGAGCATAATGAGCCAGTACACCCCGATGCCTGATTTTACCGATGGCGGCAGACTCCGCCAGAATTATCCCGAACTTGGCCGCAGGGTGCGCCGCAAAGATTATGATGAGGTTGTCGATTACGCGATAGACCTCGGCGTAACCAATGCTTTTATCCAGGAGGGCGATGTCGCCAAAGACAGCTTTATTCCTGATTTTGATTCTTACGAAGGAGTTTGATTGTAATGAAATATACATGTCAATATGATTCACGCTGTGGCGGCTGCGATATGCTTGCCTTTGATTATGAGAAGCAGCTTGCGAAGAAAAAACAATACCTGTCCCGTCTCCTTGCACCTTACGGCAAGGTGGATGCCGTGCTTGGTATGTCAAAGCCGCTCCATTACCGTAACAAGGTGCATGCTGTTTTTACATCGGACCGCAAGGGAAATATCTCAAGCGGAATCTATGAGGCCAGAACCCATAATGTGATTCCGGTTAAAAACTGTCTCATAGAGAATGAAACTGCGCAGGCAATCATTGCGACTGTCACGGACTTAATCAAATCTTTCCGTCTTACAGTCTATGATGAAGACCGCAAAACCGGTCTGTTCCGTCATATTCTTGTCCGCACGGCGCATGTCACCGGTCAGGTTATGGTCACACTTGTGCTTTCAAGCACAATGTTTCCGTCCAAAAATAATTTCATCAAGGCTTTAAGGGAGGCGCATCCCGAAATTACCACGATAGTGATGAACATTAACAACCGCAGGACTTCAATGGTACTCGGTGACCGCGAAGATGTAATTTTTGGCAGGGGTTATATTGAGGATGAACTTTGCGGCTGCAGATTTTGCATTTCATCCAAGTCTTTTTATCAGGTCAATTCCGCCCAGACGGAGATTCTTTACAACAAAGCCATGGAATTTGCGAATCTTAAGGATGGGGACACGGTCATAGACGCTTACTGCGGTATCGGAACGATCGGCATCACCGCGGCAATGAATGCCCGCAAAGCAGGCCGCAGCTGCCGAATCACCGGCGTTGAGCTCAATGCTTCCGCGGTAAAAGACGCCATTGGCAATGCCGCCTTAAACAAACTCGACAACATCCGTTTCACCTGCGCCGACGCGGGCGATTTTATGACGGAGCTTGCCGCCCGCCGCGAACGCGCCGACGTCGTATTCATGGATCCGCCGCGTACCGGCAGCGACACACGTTTCTTAAGCTGCCTCACCCGCCTTGCACCGAGCCGCATTGTATACATTTCCTGCGGTCCGGACACGCTTGCACGCGACCTGAAGTATCTGACGCGCAAAGGATATGTTGTGGAACGCATGACAGGGGTAGATCTGTTCCCGATGACGAAACATGTGGAGACGGTCTGTTTGCTGTCGAAGAAACCTTGAGTTTAAGCGGGTTGGCGGGCAGTTTTGATAGATTAGCAGAATTACATATGAGCCAGATTGAATTATCCCGAAGAACCGGTATTGCTACCAGCACGATTAGTGATTGGCGAAAGAAAAAGATTAATCCACAGGCAGATAAGTTAGTTGCTATTTGTAAAGCTCTTGATGCCATCTGGTTTTTCCTTTAATAATTGGTGGGACTGGCAAGAACTAATTGAAGAACATGCGTGGAATTATATTCATAATGCTGTTGAGTAAGACATTGTAACAAAACAGAAAGGAAAAAGGGTATCAGTATACACCAAAAACATCCCCATCAAACGATTATGCGTTTTGGGGAACAGTAGTCGGAATTGTAATCATTGGATGTACTGTGGCTGAATTGGAGTTACTGACGATGCTGCAAGCTTTGCACTTGCATATAAATTGATTTTTGGATAATGGAAAGGAACAATTATGACGCTTAACAAAGCTTTTAAGGATGTATATTGTAAATTTCTAACAGAACAAGGATATCAATGGTGCTCTAAATTGCAAAGATTTGTGAAGGTGGTAAATCAGGAGCTGATCTATTTTATTGGATTAAAAAAGGTTCCGGCATGGCTCAAAGGCAATAAAGGTTTTACCATTACTGCAGGTATTATGTCGGTATATTTTTCTAAACGTGCTGATTGGATACATGGCTGCACCGAGGACAAACTCTTTAAATGGGCGTTTGATTATACCGGACTTCAACTTCAAATGTTCTCACCGACCTATGAATATGGAATGGGGTTTGAGTACAATGAACAAAACATGATTGAGGTAGTAGAGAAGTCTGCTGAAATAACAAAGGAATTAGTTCTTCCAGTGTTTGCTGAGGTGACAGATTTAACATCTTATGTGAAGTATGCGAAGGAATATACAATAAATGTTCTTAGAATGTGTGATAAATTTATTGACGATTCACTGGTCTTAATACTCACAAATAATCATGATGATTTTATGGAATGCTTGCAAAAAGAGAAAGAGAGCGAAAGAGAATTTATAAAGCAGTGTATCGAAGAATCATATACGACTCCAAGGGATAGGGTATATAATAACCCTGAATTATTGAAAGCTGCACTTGAAGAAGCTGAAAAATGCAAAAAGACCAATTTGGAGATGTTAGCAAAATACAAAATAAACATATGATTATTATAGAAAATAGTGAAACTGGATTCTGGTAATATGATAAGAACTAGCTTGTATGTGGTATGCCATTAGTTATAAAAGATTGGAAATAATGTGTATTCACCTTGATGGTGGATTGGATGGAGCAGCAGAAGTTAACGAGGCAGCGAGAAAGGATAATTCCTTAAACCATGAAGGCATATTTGGTGTGGGGTATCATTCTTTAGGTGGACCGGCAGCTGTTATGCTGAAAAGTACGCAGGACTCCGTGATTTCTGTTGCTAATAGGGTTGGCTACAGCAATCCAGGGAAATTTGCGGCTGCATTCAAAAACGTGCTTGGCGTTACGCCGACCGAGTACAGAAAATCTTTTTTTAGTGGCATAAAATTGACCTTTATAGTATAATTTCACTATATAGAGGTAATAGAGAAAAATGAAGGAAACGAACGTCAATAGTATTTTAATGCAGGAGCAGATGACAGAAAGATGATTCAGTACTGGCTTGATGCTAATATGTTAAAAGGCGGAATTGCTTATGCCAATAAGGTTACAACTGTAAGTAATACATACGCATGGGAGATTCAGACGGAAGAATATGGAGAGGGACTTGCAGAACATCTCAGATATCACAGTGGCAAAATCAGAGGAATTGTTAATGGTATAGATACCGATAACTGGAATCCTGCCACAGATAAACTCCTGGCGGCAAATTACGATGCAGAAACAGCCATAGCCAATAAAAAAATTAATAAAAAGACACTTCAAGAGTCATTGGGACTTGATGTGGATGACCATAAGATTGTAATAGGACTTATATATGGAAAGGCATATGCTATCCGGGCATATGTCTTTTTTAAAAAAATGAAACCTGCTTATAATATATGTCGTATTAATAAGTGAAGGGATAAGAAAGGAGATGCTTCCCATAGAAGATGAAATAATTATAGACCGTTATATTGTAAGAGATGAAAGTGCAATTTCTTATACGGCAGATAAGTATGGAAAGCAGCTTGTTGCTATTGCCAATCGTATCTGCGATGACCTGGATATTGCTGAGGAATGTGAGAATGATACTTATTTGCGCGCATGGAATTCAATACCTCCTCACGAACCACGAGGCTATTTTTTTACTTTTCTGGCAAAAATAACCAGAAATCTTGCACTGGACAGGTATAGAGAATCAAACAGGTTGAAAAGAAGTGCTGCAATTGTGGAACTGACAGGCGAACTTTCAGAGATAATTGCAGGCAACGACGATGCAACGGCAAATGCAGAAAGCGAAGAACTAAAAAATTATATAAATTCTTTTCTTAGAACACTTCACAAAGAAAAAAGAAATGTTTTTATAAGGCGGTACTGGTATATGGATTCTGTGGCCGAGATTGCAGACAGATATGGCATAAGTGAAGGCAAAATTAAAACAATTCTTTTCCGTGTCAGAAACGGGTTAAGACAATATCTTAAGAAGGAGGGCTATTATATATGAATTCATATGATTTTTTAAAAGCTATGAATGATATTGACGTGGATATGATTAAAGCGGCTGGAAAACCAGTCCGTAAACCATCTAATGTCATTAAGTGGATTGTAACAGCAGCGAGTCTGATATTAATAACAGGCATGAGCTTTATAATTGGAAATAAAGTAAGAAAGCAACAGCAGCCACAAGTATCATATCCGCTTATAGAATTTTCATTGAACGATAAAATATATTGCACTCCCGTGGTACAACAGTGTTCAGAATATAATCTTGTTGATGATGCTAGTACAGTGATATCGGTTCAGATGAAACAACCGGATGAAAGCGACATTGGTGATGAAATGGGGTCAATAACTGTCAAGGCAGGTAAAAAAAATGTAATATGTAAGGTTTATTACTATAATGAGTATAATATGGATGATGAGATATGTATTGTGGCCTTTCCGGATGGACATTATCAGTTTTATATAAGAAAGGATTAAGCAAAAAGTGAAATGTAAAAAATCAATTATGGGACTGGCGGCTCTGCTGATTATGATTTTCCACTTTTATATCCCTTTTTCAGGATTAAAAGCAGAGTTAGTAATATACCGGGCAGCATATATAGGCGTGGATATTTTCTTCTTTGTGTCAGCGTATTCATTGGCACAGAGAGACAGAATTGAATATTGGAAGTTTGTGGGCAACAGGCTGTTGTCAATATATATTCCATTTGTATTGTTTGCTGTTGTAGCAAACTTTTACGAGAAATGGAAATATCCGAGATTTTTCAAGGTGATTGCAGGCATTGAATTTTTCAAAAGAGGAGGTGGTTCATTTTTATGGTTTTTTGTTGCCATAATGCTTATATATCTGATAGCACCATTTTTGATAAAATTAAAAAACCGTTTTGGTTTAAAGGCGTTTTTCGGGATGCTGCTTGGCTGGCTGCTACTTGGTGTGTTATGTAAGGATGTCCTTGGAAACAGAGCTGTTTTTGTACTGATAAACAGACTGCCAATAATTTTTATCGGCATGTATTATGAAGAAATCAGAAAACTTTTGTTAAAAAAATCTGGGCTTCCTGTAATAATTGCAGGATTAATTGCAGGTTCTTATCTGATTTACAGATATGGCAGTATTGAAAGACTGAATAACCCTTTCTTTGAAATGTATTATATTATTGCAATTCCTTTTGTGATATCGCTGATATTACTCTGGGATTATATTTCATCACACGTATCAATCAGAAATCTTCCGATGCAGTTTATAGGCAGGCTTACGTTGGAACTATACGGCCTGCAGATGATTTTCGGTTTTAAACTTGAAACCAGGATTTATAAAGCAACCGGACAAAAACTTATTACATTTCTGATTACTGCGGTATGCCTCATAGTGGCAGCATATATTTTATATCTTATAAAAAAACTCACAGTAAAATTAATTAAAAAAGTTAAGGAGAGAAAATTATGAAAAAATTATTTACAGGTATTATTATTTTAACAATGGCAGTTGGACTGTTTGGATGTTCAAAGCCTGACGGCAACGGTGGTACAACAACAACTGATAATACAAAGGAATCAGTAACAGATACTACAGATAAGCCTACAACTGAATCAGAAGGTAATAATTCAGGTTCTGACAAAATGGATTCAGCAGGAATTGAAAAAAAGATTGTATCTATTTTTGAAGAAGGGATTGATAAAGGAACAGACATTGAAGAAATAGCAAAATTAATCGCTCCGGTTGGTGGATATGATTGTGAGGTAAATAAAGTCAAAGAAGGTTTTTTGACGGGATTTGATGAGGACATCAAAGGTTTTAAAAATGGATATGGAATTGCACCTGCTATTGGTTCAATTCCTTACGTTTCATATATTTTTGAAACTGATGATGCAGAAGCCCTTGCAGCACAGCTGAAAAAGACGGCAAACCCACGCTGGAACATCTGTACAGAAGCCAATGAACCTGTAATCAAGGTTAAAGGGAACTATGTATTTTTTACAATGTGTCCAGGTGCGGACTGGTAATCATCAGACATAACTCAAGCGTAAATAAATCCTCATGGTTTTTAAGGGATAACCCCAGAGAAAAGCTGTGGCAGGAATATTCTGTTCACAGTTTTTTTCAAAAGAAGCAATATAATCTTCAATCTGATTCCTTGTATTGTATTTTTTAGTAGTATTTTATTTCACAACAAAAAAGGGCGATTCACAACATCGCTGTTTATTGTAAAGAAAGATATGCCGAAAGAATCAGTAAAGAGAAATCATGTTGTACAGATTTTTAAGGAAACGGATTTCAGAATTCGAGAAAAGGAAAACAGAAAAGAAAGAGACAGAGGAACGGCTGGAAAAACAGCGTGTCGAAAAACAGGAGCAGGAAGAACGGCAATGCAGATGCTGATACAAAAATTACAGAATTTGGCATTTCTTTTAATAGTGACGGAACTACAACATTCTATGCAGAGTTAGAAAAATCATCAGCCAGTCAGAAAGAATATCTTGAAAAAATTCAGGAAAAGAAAGCTGCTGAGAAGAAAGAGATAAAGAAAAAGGAACAATCCAAGCAAATCGAAGTACGAAAAACTACGGTTCAGGCAAATTCAAAAGAAGAACTTTTGGATAAGATCAAAAACGTTGATTGGGATTCCATCAAGTCGGAGGAGAATAAAATCGGCGGAAGATTTGATTTTTCAGTTTAGTTTATTCAGATGAGAATAGAAGCAATTTCATAAAATCTTACATACACACTTGACAATATCTCTCTGATTATGAAGAATTAAAAGAAGTTTGGTTAATGGATCCCAAAATTAACAGAAGTTATACATTTGTATATGAGGATGACAGAGGTTATGGGGCACTTGTTTTCCAAAAGATATGAATGCTTTGAAAAAAATAAGAAATATAGATAACGGAAAATAATTTGATGTGTTGTTAAGCATGGGTGGTGGTTGTGATAAGTAAATCAATTTTAGCTGTAACGGGGGATACTCATGGTGAAGAGTGAAGATTTATTCACAAGAGTGAGCCGTGTTTTAAGCACCTTCATAAAGGTGATTATTTATTCATCTGTGGTGATTTCGGGTATGTATTTAGTGGATCAGATAAAGAACAGAAGTTTATGGAGTATGTAGCTGATAAACTACCATTTACCATATGTTTCTGTGATGGTAATCATGAAAATTTTGATCTATTAAATTCTTATGATGTTTCGGTTTGGAATGGTGGTAAAGTCTATATTATTAAACAAAATAAAGCTGGAGAGCCTAAAGTTATTCATTTGATGAGAGGGAAGGTTTATGAAATGCCACTTAATGGTTTTTTAGAATATATCAGAGAGAAGGCAAAGTACAAGCATTGGTTTATGGGTCACCTGCATAGGGACGAAGATGTATGGAGACATCAAACAATCTTGTGGTTTTATTTGAGAAATATGGAAGATAATACAGAACCTATGTAATTTACATATTAATGGAGGTGTTGTAATGTTTGTTGATTCCAATATTCATATGTCCCGAAAACAGTACAATGGCACAACTCCATGTATAGATTCTGAGTTAGAAAATGAAAGGATTGTTTATCTAAGCCGAGAAGAACTGATAAGCAAAATGAAAGAAAGGGAATTGATGTTCAGGAAGTTGAGAAAGTTACAACAGAAAATGTCAAGCGACTATTCAATATTAATCGTTGATATGTTCCCGTGTACGCTCATAGCCTAAAATTGGCTTTGATATGTTCCCCGTTACGAGTGAACACCTAAAAATGGGTAGTTTGACATTCATAGTGTTTTCGCAACCCATTGCGAGGTAGTGTGCGGGCTGTCAAGGAAATAAAATCAGAAGTAAAAAAGAGACCGACATATAATCGGTCTCTTCGTTTTATTTTATTTGATGTTCAAATTATCTCTCGCAAGCGAATTTCTTAACTGAAACTGTTGCTACAACTGCAAGTGCTGCAAGCAGTATTGAGGCTCGCATGAATACACTTAAAGTATTGCACGAAACATACTATTTTACATACAAATTTCTTTTATCATAAAAAACTTGTGGCACAGAAGAAGGAAATTTCATAATTCATAAAACTTGCTTTTACTGATGTTGTGGAGCATATAAAAAACAACTTACTTCGATCCGATATATATTTTGTCAATAAATATCCACATCGAAGGACGTATAACTTATGAGTAAAAAAGTATTTGTTTTGGTACACGATTACT
>ULXP01070490.1_pt1 | contig 41537 bp, 26 predicted proteins | sample 1961351 | NCBI WGS metagenome assembly ULXP01 (sample SAMEA4835840, study PRJEB28245) | human gut metagenome | biome: gut microbiome; material: fecal sample | place: Denmark | collected 2008 | reverse complement strand
GGCAGGCGAAAAGGTGACAGACGCTAAGTATGACGGCGCAAGCGGATATTATGCGGACGGTTATGCTTATATTAAGAGCGGTACGGAATATTCCATAATAGATATGAGCGGCAATACTGTTATAGGAAAGCTCGGCTATGCGTCGGACAAGCTGATGTTTGCGGATACGGTGCACCGCTGGTATGATCCTGCGGACTTTGAAGGGTTTGACGGGGAAAATATGTTTATCGGAGAATACTATTTTGCCGATCTAGTAAGCAATATAGAAAGCAATAAAACGTATGACGATATATACAGCGATATGACGCTTGTGACCAAGGACAAAAAGATACCGGGCGGAACATACAGAAAGCTGAATAAGGATTATTACATAGATGACGGGTATTTCCTTGTCTATAATATATCCGGGCAAAACAGGAGGATTATTACACCGGACAGCGACTGTTCCGAATATGATGAGATAAAAGACGAAATAACAAACGCGTCGGTAATTGATACCGATGGTGCAAGGCTTGTAAGATATTCCGGCGAAAGCAACACGATGGCAGAGGATATATTCGGCAACCGTTTTATACTGGGCGGTTCGTCCGAAAAGACCGGTATGTCGGAATATACATCCTGTAGTCTGACGGGAAAAGAATGGCAAAACCAGGTGATGATATATGACAACAGGCTAAGACCTGTGCTGACGGTTTCTTCACCGGAAAATTTCGGCGTAAGGGAATATGGCGATACGCTGTATATTTCATCGTATAAGTCAAAGCGGCAGACCGACGCAAAGGTCAAATACTATGCGCTGATCGATAAGAACAACGGACACGTTTTTGTGTATGACAGCAAGGTGCTGACAATGGTAGGAAATTATTTTTGCGGTATCAAGTCATCGGGCATTCTGTCAGACTACTACACGGCTTACGGAAAAAAGCTCGGCGAGTTCATATACGCAAGAGCATACGGCGACAGACTGATGTGCTTTGACTATGATAAATATTATATCTACGACAAGTACGGTCAGCTCCTTGCAGAGTATGAAAACAAGCCGAGAATAAGCGAAAACAGCGGCAGTGTGGTTGCGAGAAACGCAGACGAAAGCTTCACCTGCTATGACAGGGATTTTAATGTTATCCTCAAAACAAAGTACGACATACAGCCGCTTGAAAACGGATATATGGCTTACTGCAATGCTCGCAACGGCAAGATCGGCTTTATCGATAAAAACGGAGATGTTGCGATTGAGGCAAAGTACGAATTTGTCAGTGCAATGTCGCCGGACGGATATTTTGTGACAAAGATCCGCAGGGATTTTGACGAAATATATTTGGAAGTATACGCAAGAGGTCTTATTGATGTAATGATATATGACCGAAACGGCAATGCGGCAACAGAAAATATGGGCGGAATGTACAACGCGGGAAACAGCGCAACAAACGGATATTCACCGCTTGATTTCTATGCGGGAGCAAAGTACTATGAGAATACACCCATTGTACGGGATAATATACAGTATTACATAGCAGTTGACCGAAGCGGCAAAGAAGACCGATATATAGATATATACGGAAATTATCATTATGAGGAGTACGCAGTAAGCGATATCGGCGATTCTTATATGAGTGCCGGTATAACCGACAATACAGCTGTGACACTCAGCGTGCTTATGTATGACGAAACGGGCAGAAACTCACGGTCGGTAAGCTATTATCTGAACCTTGACGGCACGCCGTTTGTAAAGGGCGACAGGACGCTTACACGACTGTCAGGCTTTATCGCAGGAGAAAACGCGGACGGCAATTATAATATTTACGGCGAACGTGCAAAAGTGCTGCTCAGCAATATAAAAATAGAGAAAAGCAAATATACAGATTATTGGCAAAATGAAATATATATTGAAAAAGCAGGCAACAGTATGTCTTTTAAAGACGAAAGCGGCACAAGGGTGTTTGACCTGACAACACAGGAGGTGCTGTTTGAAGATCCGTACAGAGATGTTTACTTGATAGTGGGAAATCTTATTTATTATATAATAAACGACGAGTATACGAATGAAACGGTTTACAGAAATCTTGACAACGGCAAAGAGTATCACACTAATATGTATTCAATAGATTTTATCGGCGTTGATTATGAAAAGCCGCAGGAAAGAATAGAATTTCCTTTGAAATATGTAAAGTGCGGAGAGAACGTATACGGCGGAACTGATGCTTATGAAACAGGTTATGATTCTATAAGCGTGTATCAGATAGACGCAAATATGGAAGAGAGCCTTGTGCATACCTATACGGCGGGTGAGGGCGAGTGCATCTTTGAACTTTACGGCGAAAGAGTGACGGAAGTGTACGGACTGAGAAGTAACTATGATGAAGAGAACGAAACCGCGACCTGGACGGTTTTCAACGTAAAGAACGATAAAAGCGTAACAGTGGATAATGTAATTGAAATAGAACGCTTGCGTGAAAACAAGATGTCGATATCCATATGGAACGCCGAGCATGAGATAGTAAGATACCACCTTGGAACAGACGATATGGTACTTACGGAAGAAAATTCGGGAGAACAGTGATATGAGTAGAATGTGTCCGAAATGTAAACGTGAAATAGACGAGAATATAAAATTCTGTCCGTTCTGTGCGGCGTTTACAGGGGATAAAAACGATGAAAAGAAGAAAAGCCGCATAGGCGTTATTGTCGGCAGTATTGCGGGAGCGGCTGTGATATGCGGCGCGGCGGTCGCGGTGTTTGCGTTTGATATTTTCGGAATATTTGAGAATGAGTCGGAGACGCTTTACGGAAGCGGCGAGAAGCTGTTTAATATGTCGCTGTCGCCTGCGAAGAGCGGGGATAAGTGGGGATATATCGGCAAGGACGGAAAGTTTAAGATAGAGCCGCAGTTTGACTGTGCTTACCAGTTTGACGAAAATGTAAACGGAAATGCCGCCGTCAGCAACGAAAGCGGATACGGCTTTATAAATGACAAGGGTGAGTTTACGGTCGAGCCGCGTTTCAGGCTTGCGTCATATTACAGCGACAACGGCTTTTCGGCGGTGACCGATAATGACGGATATATGCTGTATGTTGACAGCAAGGGCAGGACGGTGTATGACGAGAAGCATTTTACATATGCTCAACCCTTTGAAAGCGGAGCGCCGTATACCTTTGCATATACCGTTATGACGCAGGACGCTAAAGATGATAAAGGCGAAACGGTCGGCGATATCACAGATGAATATTATCTTCTGTCTGCGGACGGAAAGACGGTGACCGGGCTTCCCGACAGAATGGGTATAGACTGCGTGTTCGGTGAGTACTATGTCGGGTTTACAAAGAACGTGAATGAGGGAAGCAACGACTTTACCAAAAGAAGCTATGCTGTTTTCTCGGCAGACGGTGAGCAGAAGAGCGAATGGTACGACAGGATATTCGTGACGGACGAGCTTGTGCTGATGTGCAAAACGGACAATGAAACGCGGATATATAGAGCGGCGATGTACGACAGAGAGCTGAATAAGTTAAGCGATGAGTATTACTGCGACAGAAATCCCGAATTTGCCGACAGCGGACTTGTGCTGATAAAGCGTGACGGTGAGCGCTTCAGAAAAGTGCTTGTGAATAAAAACGAAGGTAAACTTGACGAGGTTTACACTGCAACAGACGGCACGGACATAATAAGCACATTTGACAGGAGCGGCATTGCTTGCGTATACGAAAGCGGTTTGTACTGCGGTTATACGGTCGGCGGCAAGGTCTTTGAGTGCGACTATGCGTTTACGGCGTTCAACAGCGGGCTTGCGCCGTATTACGATAACGCAAAGATCGGATACATAAATGCGGGCGGCGAGGTCGTAATAAATGCGCAGTATGATGCGGTGTCGGAGTTCTATGCGGACGGGTATGCCTATGTGCTTGCTAACGGGGAATACAGCATTATCGATACCACCGGTCAGACTGTAGCGGGAAATCTGAGCTTTGCTCCGACAAAGCTTGTAAACAGCGGTATAAACCACGGTTGGTATACACCGAAAGATTTTGACGGGGAAGAGTATTATGAAAATGCAATAAATTACGGCACATTGGCAGTGAAGACGGACAGCGGCAACCCGGACTATTTTTACGAAGATTATGTGAATAAGCTTGTATATGCGGCTGACGGAGCTGAGGTAAAGGAAAACTCCGAATTGGTGAAGGGTTACGGCGAGTTCGAGGACGGATATGCCATATTGGATAAGAACGGGTATTATCTTGTTGACAGCAGGGTAAATGTGATACCGATACCGTCGGACGGAATGGATAAGCTGTATACTACAAAATATGCATACGAGTATTTCTACGGCGTTGTGGGCAGCGGCAGTAAGGATCCGCTTGCTATGACCGATGTCAACAGGAACACGATATCGCTTTCCGACTATGACGGAGTGTATAGCGGCAATGACTGCCTGTTCTTAAGCAACAGCAACAGTGAAAACCTGTATCACAACCGATACAGGGTGTATAACGGCAGGCTTTATCGGCCGCTGACAATAGAAACAAACAACTATCTGGGATTTAACGGAAATACGAAGCATACTGCAATGCTGTCATGCACATATTACGGTACTGTTGATATGAGCAATGATATCCGCCGCGTTATTGACAGCGAAACCGGAGAATGCCTGCTCAGCTATAAACAGGACGGCGGCTCGCTCGAATATATGAATGAATATTTTATCTGTATCAGCCGTGACGGAATGTCGGACTACAGTGATGCTGACGGCAATACATATCTGGAAAAGAGCGGAAATGAGTATTATACCGTATACGGAAAAAGAATAGGTGTGTTTATTTCGGCTTCTGCCTGTGATGATAAGCTGCTGGCTGTAACAGACAACGGAAAATTCAGAGTGTACAGCAGGTACGGCGAGCTGCTCGGGGAATACGGCTATGCGTGCATGAACGAAAAGTCGCAGTATATTGTTATTGAGCGTGACGGAAAGTATATCTGCCTTGACAGGAGAATGAACGCGGTGTTTGACTGTGAGTATCCGTTTAATCCGCCTGTAAACGGATATGCGGCTTATGCGGATATCAAAAGCGGTAAGATAGGATATCTCGATATGACGGGCGAGGTAGTGATACCTGCGTTTACGGAGGTCGCGGCTGACTTCTCGGCTGACGGATATGCAAGGGTCGCAGAATACAGGACACCGGACGAGTCGGAAGAGGCAGGACGGTTTACCGATGAAGTGCTGATAGACACAAGCGGCAAAACAGCTTATGAAAGCAAAAATACAGCGGTCGGGGCTAACGGCTTTGCATATGACGGTGAGTACTTCAAGACTGTATATTCGTTTGCAGGGGGCTATGAGTATTTTATAAACTACTGCAAGGAGAACAAAGAACAGCTTAAGCTGAACAGCTATAGCAACATAATGCAGTATTGTCATCTGAAAAACGATGGCAGTATTACCGACTATGCGGGTAATGAGCCGTATCAGTTCGCGGTAATGAATAAGAAGTCAAAATTCTCTGCCGACATCGACAGAATGTATGACGGAACGCCGATCGTGTATATTTACCGCTCAAGGACGAATAATGAAGTGACGAGTTCATATTACGGACTGGACGGAAAAGAGATAAAGTTTGACAGATACGGTGACAATGGGATTTCACTGGACGGATATTTCTGGCAGGAGATTCAGGACGAAGAAACAGGCAGGAAAAAGCTGTATATCTATGATACTGACGGCAGTGAAAAGTTCAATGTGACTGCACCGGAGTATTACCATTATGCCAGTGCAAAGGAAGACGGCGGGTATGTATTCGCATTCAGATATCGTTATGATCCTGATACGGAGCTTCCGCCCAAGGTGTACAATAATCTTGTTGCAGACGCATATTCTTCTGACGGGAAGCTTATTGCACAGTGTGAAAACGCTTCGCCGCTTGCTACCGGCGCTGTTGAGGGAAACAAGGACGAGATACGCTTTGTCTGCCGGACGGAAGATGAAAAGTATGAGGAAAGAATATACTCCGTATCGAAAGGTGAATTTATCAGTACAAAGCAGGTCGAAATAGGCGATTATGTTTATGCATAGAAATGAGCGGCAACTGATCTGTGATAGCGATGCTATGCGATAAAAACCGCTTGACAGGTAACAGGCGTTGTGATACACTTAAAACAGTTAAGCGTAAGGATACAGGCTTATTATCCGTGGGAGATATATTGATATCAAGGGCGGTTACATATTGATATCAGGCACAGCTCACGGTGGGCTGTGCCTTTTTGCGTCTGAGATCGAAATATAAGGAGAAGGTTTTATGAAAATGAAAAAGTGGGTGTTGGGTCTTATAGCCTTTGCGGCGATGGTTGTGATCTGTGCGGTGTGCGCGGGGGCAGAGAGGTATGGGGATTTCCAGTATAGCGTGCTTGAGGACGATACGGTGGAGATTATATGGTATACCGGAAATGCAGAAAACGTCGAGATCCCATCTAAAATTGAAGATAGTAGTGTGACCGGTATACGCTATTACGCTTTCCGCGATTGCGAAAATCTTAGATATATAACGATACCGAGTAGTGTGAAGAATATTGATGATGGTGCTTTTGTAAATTGCCCAAACCTTACTGAAATTACAGTAAAAACAGGAAATTTAAACTACACTTCTGTAAACGGTGTTTTATACGACAAGAACAAAACTACTCTACTATATTACCCCAAGGGGAAAAATGATAAAAATTATAAAATAATTGACGGTGTAACAAGCATACGCGATTCTACTTTTATGGATAATACATTTCTTGTCGACGTAGACATTCCTGATAGTGTAACAAGCATAGGTAGAGGCGCTTTTGAAAATTGTACAAGTCTTACAAATGTAAACATCCCAAATAATGTAACCGATATAGGCGATTCTGCTTTTTCTAACACCGCTCTTATCAGTATAACGATACCCGAAAAAGTGACGAATGTAAGCTATGCCGCTTTTTCAAGTAACACCCATCTTGTCAGCGTAAAGTTATCAGATGGTGTAACACAGATAGGAGATTATTGCTTCTCCGGATGTACAAGCCTGACCAAAATAGATGTTACAGCAGGAAATAAATATTTTTCTTCTGTAAACGGTGTGCTTTTTGATAAAAATAAAACAGAAATAATCTGGTATCCCGCAGGAATAATAAACGCAAGCTATCGCATACCGGACGGCGTAACCGGTATCAGTAATTACGCTTTCAATAAATGTATACACCTTACAAGCGTAACCATTCCCGATAGTGTTACCGATATAGGAGAGCACGCTTTCGACGAATGTTCAAGTCTTAAAAGTATAACGATACCTGACCGCATTAAAGGTATTAAAGATTATACTTTTAATTATTGCGAAAACCTTGCTCATGTAACCATACCCGATAGCGTGACTTATATAGGAAAGTACGCTTTTGATGGTTGTACAAGTCTTAAGAATATAACTTTACCTGATACGGTCACTAATATAGATTATGGCGCTTTCATGTTCTGCAATAGTCTAAAAAGCATAACAATACCGGAAAGTGTGCAGGATATCGGTGAGTATGCTTTCTACGGCTGTAAAAGTCTTGAAAAAATAAATGCTGCGGCAGGCAATGAAAATTACGTTTCTGTAAACGGAATTCTTTTCAGCAAGGATAAAACAAAAATCGTATGCTATCCTGCAAACAAGAACGATACGAGCTATAGTATACCAAGCAGTGTTAAGGTTATTGGCAGTGGCGCATTCCGCGATTGCTCACATCTTAAAAGTATAATGATACCCAACAGCGTTACAACTATGGAACATCATGCTTTCAGTAATTGCACAAGCCTTACAAGTATCTCGATACCTCAAAATATTACAATTATTGAAGCGGCAACTTTCTACGGATGTACAAATCTTACAAGCGTAAGAATTCCCGACAGCGTGACAGAAATAGGATTCAGTGCATTCTATTTATGTAACAGCCTTAAAAATGTAACTGTACCCCGCAGTGTAACAAACATAAGCTACTATGGCTTAGGTTTTATCGGACTGGAAGACAAGACAAGCAACTTCAAGATCTACTGCTACAGTGGCACAGAAGCGGAGTATTATGCCAAAGGCGAGAAATTTAATTATGTACTGCTTGACAAGTTGCCCACACTCGCAAAAGTAACCGGCACAAAGCTCGGCGGCAGAGCGGCAGACGCGCTTAGGATAAACTGGACAAAGAATGCAAATGCCGATGGTTACATTGTTGAAATGTATCAGGGCGGAAAGTGGGTTCGCGTTGCAAAAATCACAAACAACAGCACGACTACTTTCAGAAAAGCGGGGCTTAAGGCGGGAACAGCTTACAAGTTCAGAGTTAAGGCATACAAGGTGTATGACATTACTGCGGCTTACAGTGCGTACAGCGCTACAGTTACCGCAAGGACAAATCCGTCTGTTATAAAGGACGCTAAGCTTGGCGGCAGGGCGGCTGACGCGCTCCGTATCAACTGGACTAAGAATACAAGCGCTGACGGATATATCGTTGAGATGTATCAGGGCAACAAGTGGGTAAGAGTTGCTAAGATAACAAACAGCAATACTACAACATTCAGAAAAGCGGGACTTAAGGCTTCTACAGTCTATAAATTTAGAGTAAGAGCATATAAGATGAGCGGTAGCACGGCGCTTTACGGTAACTATAGCGCTACCGTGACCGCAAGGACAAACCCGTCAATAGTAAAGGGCGTTAAAATAGGCGGCAAGGCTAAGGACGCTTTAAGAGTGAACTGGACGAAAAATACTTCCGCTCAGGGTTATATCGTTGAAATGTACAAGGGCGGAAAGTGGGTAAGAGTTGCTAAGATCACAAACGGCAATACGACTACATTCAGAAAAGCAGGACTTGCTAAGAATACTGTTTATAAGTTCAGGGTTCGCGCTTATCACATGAGCGGTAAGGCGGCGCTTTACGGTAATTATGGTAGTGTGAGTGGAAAAACTGCGGCGAAGTAACGCTCTGATTAAAAGCAAAAATCAATAATTACGACCGGGTAACGATGGGATAATCGTTGCCCGGTTTTTGTGTGCGTGGGGATAGTGCGGGGTTGGCGGTGTTTGTGGAAATGGAGATAATCGTGGCGGCGGGAGGGGCAAGCAATGCAAGGATGCATTAAGCGTGTGTGCACAGAGTTTTGCAAGGACGCAAAACAATACAAGCACACAGCACCGCACCCTACGGAAATTGGGCAGTGTACGGTGCTTTGGCGGCGATGGAAGTGTGAGCGGGAAGACAGCGGCTAAGTAATTGCCAGTGAATAAAAGTTAATAATAAGACCGGGCGGCGATGGGAAAATCGCTGCCCGGTTTTGCGTTGTATGGGATAGTGCGGGGTTGGCGGTGTTTGCAGAAACGGAGATGATCGGGGCGGCGATCTCTCCGTTTTGACTTTCAAGGCGGGCGGACGTTTCATTGCATTTTTCTGCAAAATAAAATCATATTTTTCCGCTGAAACGCTTGACAAAGAGAAATTTTGATTGTATAATCAGTATGTATGATATTTAAAGGCTGTGACGAGGACAGTAGTGCGGATATGAAGCCAAAGCGAGCCGACGACGGTGAGAGGTCGGCGCGGAAGTACCGTATGAAAATCACCTCCAAGCTGCCCGCCGAAATTGCGGTACATCGCCGCGAGAGTAGAACGGGACGGTTTTCCGCCGTTATACGGAACGCATTTGACGGAATGACGAAACGGTGGTTATAAAGACTGTTATGAGATTATAGTCCTTATCCTTTTCGGAGGATAAGGACTTTTTTATTTTCCGCAAACGCAAAGAATAAATAATATGCAATGGGCAGACCTTCGCCCAAAACCCCATATAGCTTTTGGTTTTTGCCGAAGAGATCTATATGGCAGGGTGAATTGCAAAAACAGGAGGAGAAAAGATGTCACTTTACGAAAAAGTACCAACCTCGGTAAATTTTGTCGAGAGAGAAAAGCAGACAGAAAAGTTCTGGCATGACAACGACATATTCCGCAAGAGTATGGAGCAGAGAAAGGGCGACAAGACCTACACATTCTATGACGGTCCGCCTACGGCTAACGGTAAGCCGCATATCGGTCACGTTCTTACCCGTGTTATCAAGGATATGATCCCGAGATACCGCACTATGAAGGGCTATGACGTTCCCCGTAAGGCAGGCTGGGATACTCACGGACTGCCTGTTGAGCTTGAAGTTGAGAAGATGCTCGGCCTTGACGGCAAGGATCAGATCGAAAAGTACGGACTTGATCCGTTCATAACAAAGTGTAAGGAAAGCGTATGGAAGTACAAGGGTATGTGGGAGGAATTCTCACGCACTGTCGGCTTCTGGGCTGATATGGACGATCCGTATGTAACATACGACAACAACTTCATCGAGTCTGAGTGGTGGGCATTAAAGCAGATATGGGAAAAGGGTCTTTTATACAAGGGCTTCAAGATAGTTCCCTACTGCCCCCGTTGCGGAACCCCGCTTTCAAGCCACGAGGTAGCTCAGGGCTATAAGGACATAAAGGAACGTTCTGCGGTCGTACGCTTCAAGGTTAAGGACGAGGACGCTTATATCCTCGCATGGACAACAACTCCCTGGACGCTTCCCTCAAACGTTGCACTCTGCGTAAACCCCGACGAAACCTATGTAAAGGTAAAGACAGCAGACGGCTACACATATTATCTTGCAGAGGCTCTGTGCGATAAAATTCTCGGCGGCGACAAGCCCACAGCCCCCTATGAGGTAGTTGAAAGATATACCGGTAAGGAGCTTGAGGGCAAGGAGTATGAGCCTTTATTCGACTGCGCTGTTGATATCTGTGCAAAACAACATAAAAAGGGCTACTATGTAGTATGCGACACCTATGTAACACTTACAGACGGTACAGGTGTTGTTCATATTGCTCCCGCTTTCGGTGAAGACGACGCTAAGGTCGGCAGAAAATACGACCTGCCTTTCGTACAGCTCGTTGACGGCAAGGGCAATATGACTGCCGAAACACCTTACGCAGGCGTATTCGTAAAGAAAGCCGACCCTATGGTGCTTAAAGACCTTGACGAAAAGGGCTTGCTGTTTGACGCTCCGAAGTTCGAGCATAGCTATCCTCACTGCTGGAGATGTGATACACCTTTGCTGTACTATGCAAGAGAGTCGTGGTTCATCAAGATGACGGCTGTCAAGGACGACCTTATCAGAAATAACGAAACGATAAACTGGATACCCGAGAGTGTCGGCAAGAACCGTTTCGGCGACTGGCTCGAGAATGTTCAGGACTGGGGACTTTCAAGAAACAGATATTGGGGTACTCCTCTTAATATCTGGGAGTGCGAGTGCGGTCACAAGCACGCTATAGGCAGTATCGAGGAGCTTAAGTCAATGTCGGATAACTGCCCCGATGATATAGAACTCCACCGCCCTTATATCGACGCGGTTACGATAAAGTGTCCTCACTGCGGTAAGCAGATGAAGAGAGTGCCCGAGGTTATCGACTGCTGGTTCGACAGCGGTTCTATGCCTTTCGCACAGCACCATTATCCTTTTGAGAATAAGGAAAAGTTTGAACAGCAGTTCCCCGCAGACTTCATCTCCGAGGCTGTTGACCAGACAAGAGGCTGGTTCTACTCGCTGCTTGCTATATCAACGCTTCTGTTCAACAAAGCGCCATATAAGAACGTTATCGTTCTCGGTCTTGTGCTTGATAAGGACGGACAGAAGATGTCAAAGTCAAAGGGCAACGCTGTAGACCCGTTCGAGTCACTGGCTGAACACGGCGCAGACGCTATCCGTTGGTACTTCTACACAAACTCGGCTCCGTGGCTTCCTAACAGATTCCACGCAAAGGCTGTAAACGAGGGTCAGAGAAAGTATATCTCTACTCTGTGGAACACCTACGCGTTCTACGTTCTGTACGCTAATATAGATAACTTTGACGCTACAAAGTACACGCTCGATGTTGACAAGCTCGGCGTTATGGATAAGTGGCTGTTATCAAGACTTAACACCGTTGTTGGTGCGGTTGACGATAACCTTGCAAACTACCGGATCCCCGAAGCCGCAAGAGCATTACAGGATTTCGTTGATGAGATGAGTAACTGGTATGTCCGCCGCAGCAGAGAGCGCTTCTGGTCGAAGGAGCTTACGCAGGATAAGATAAACGCTTACATGACGCTGTACACAGCGCTTGTAACTATCGCAAAGACATCTGCTCCTATGACTCCTTTCGTATGCGATGATATCTACAGAAACCTTGTCTGCTCGCTCGATAAGAACGCACCTGTAAGCGTACATCTGTGCGACTTCCCTACGGTAGACGAAAAGCTTATCGACAAGCATCTTGAGGAAGAGATGGACACTGTTCTGACTGTTGTAACGCTCGGACGTGCCGCAAGAAATGCCGCTAACATCAAGAACAGACAGCCTATATCAAAGATAATGGTAAAGGGCGACAAGACGCTTGAGCCTATGTATGCGGATATCGTAAAGGACGAGCTGAACATCAAGGAGATCAGCTTTATAGATAATACAGACCATTTCACAAGCTACACCTTCAAGCCCCAGCTCAAGACGCTCGGCGCTCGTTTCGGCAAGCAGATAGGCGAGGTAAGAACAAAGCTCGCTGAGGTTGACGGTCAGAAGGCTATGAACGAGATCCGTGAAACAGGCGCTATGACACTGACGCTTTCAACAGGCGATGTTCAGATCGCAAAGGACGACTTGCTGATCGATGAGCATCAGAAGGAGGGCTATGCGGTAGTGACCGACAGAGGTTATACTATAGTTCTCGATACAGCTCTTACACCCGAGCTTATCGAAGAGGGCAACGTAAGAGAGATCGTAAGTAAGATCCAGACAATGCGTAAGGACGCAGGCTTTGAGGTTATGGATCACATCGTTATCTACTGCGACGGCAGTGACAAGGTAGCTGAGATACTGACCCGCAACAAGGACAGCATCTCAGAGGATACGCTTGCCGATGAGATAGTTACCGGCAAGACTGACGGATTTACAAAGGAGCAGGATATAAACGGCGAGAGCGTAACTCTCGGTGTCAAGAAAATATGAGCTTCAAGCAGACATTGACGAGCCTTTTCGGACATAACGCAGTCCGCAAGGCTCTGATATGGGTGCTGGTCGTTGCTGTTGCTGTTTTGGTCGTGGTAACGCAATTCGCGTTCCCGGTACAGGTACAGTATGGGTATACACGGCTTCACACATACAGCGGACAGAGCTTTGACAATACGATAAAAAACGTATACGATAAGCTCAAAGACGGCACTCACCTTGACAGTGGGTCTACAAGCAAGCTGCTCAGCGACACGGATTTTGATATGACAAAGCCCGAAAACTATCTGCGTGTTGAGATGGTGTTCACATTCACCAATATAGGAATGTACAAGATAGACAACATTCAGTTTTCGATCGACGACATACCGTATGAAAAGCAGGCGTTTGTGCTGAAAGAAACAAATATAGCTTCGATCGACCGCTTCAACAACAGTAAGGTGTCGCTCATATTTGTTATCGACAGGTCGGGACTTACGGACGAGAAAATAACAAAGGCTGTAAGCTCGCTTAAGATAAGCTATAAGTTTGACCGCCCCGAGCTTTTCTCATCGGGCGGCGAGATAACACTGCCTGAAACTGTAATTCTGCCGTTTGATGAAGCGGTGGAGGAGTAGTTATGGCGGGAATTTTAAACAGGATACCGCAGAAGCAGAAAGGCGTGCTGTGCATTATCAGCTCCGCCTTTTGCTTTGCGTTTATGGGAGCGTTTGTAAGGCTGGCGGGTGATCTGCCGTCGGTGCAAAAGAGCTTTTTCAGAAACCTTGTCGCGTTTATATTTGCGGCAGTGATACTGATAAGACAGAAAGGCTCTTTTCTGCCGCATAGCAAAAGCAATATCGGCGCATTGCTGATACGCTCGGTATGCGGTACGCTCGGAATACTGTGCAACTTCTATGCGGTGGATCATTTAGCATTATCCGATGCGGCAATGCTTAACAAAATGTCGCCGTTCTTTGTTATCGTATTTTCGGCGTTGTTCTTAAAGGAACGGACTAATTTAGTACAGACGCTCGGCGTAATGATCGCGTTTGCGGGAAGTCTGCTTATAATAAAGCCGAGCTTTGCAAATCTGGAGCTTGTGCCGTCACTGCTGGGATTTCTCGGCGGTATGGGCGCGGGCGCGGCTTATACGGCTGTAAGGTGGCTTGGGATAAGGGGCGAGAAGGGACCGTATATCGTGTTCTTCTTCTCGGGCTTCTCCTGCCTTGTGACACTGCCGTTTTTACTGTTCGATTTTCACGTTATGACGTGGCAGCAGTGGCTTATACTGCTAGGCGCGGGACTTGCGGCGGCGGGCGGACAGTTCAGCATAACTGCGGCGTATAAATTCGCCCCGGCAAAGGAAATATCGGTATACGATTATTCGCAGATAATATTCTCGGCACTGCTCGGGTTTATGATGTTCTCACAGCTGCCGGACATATGGAGCTTTATCGGATATGTGATAATATGCGGCGTGGGCGTTGCGATGTTTATATACAATAACCGCAAGGATAAAAAATCCGTGACGGAAAATTAAGAACTGTTAACAGAAAATATTGACACCGGTGTACTGATGTGGTATACTGACTAAAGATACACAATATCGGAATGTGTGTCACTTATTGAAAAAAGAGGTATGTAATTATGAAAACAGCAGCACAGGTATTTATAATCATCGGTATGGTTTGCGGCTTCTGGGTAATACTTCCGCTTATCTTCGGCGGTATCGCATTAAGCCAGATGAGCAAGGGTCAGCGCCCCTCAACGGGTATGAGCGTATGCGTTCTTTTATTCTGCAGCTTTATAGGCGGTATTCTTCTGCTTTGCGCAAAGGACGAGGATTTTTACAACCCCAACATGAACAGCGGCTATAACCCCAACATGAATAATGGCTACAACCCCAACATGAACAATAGCTACAACGCCAACATGAATAATGGTTATAACTCCAATGTAAATAACGGTTACAACGCCAACATGAACAACGGCTACAACAATGCTAACTATGCCGCTCCCAACAACTACAACAATAATTACGCTACACCGGACAACAACAATTTCAACAATAACAACAATAACGGCGTACAGCAGTAATCGAAACAGTACATAGCACATGACGGCAGAGCACAGGCTCTGCCGTTTTTGCGTTGTATATCAGCGTACAACATCATTTCGCCGTATTTACATACTTGACAGCATTTAGCAGTCGTGCTATACTGTATAAAGAATATTAAAACGTTGAATACTGACGGGAAATGGTGGGAGATATGTGTAAGGCGTTAGACACCAATTTGTGTAAAATAGAGCTAAATATAAGCGCCTCTGTAAGTTGTGCACAATATCTCTGCGTAAATCAATTCAATATGGTGATTAAGGCATAGTCCGCGAGGGGTGGGGTATGCCTTTTTGTATTTTAATCCAATGTAAAAGGAGAGAGTAATAATGAAAGTAAAAAGGCTGACCGCCGCGTTACTTGCGGCGGCGATCACGGTAAGCTCGATAGCGCCGGAAGCATTTGCGGAAATAAGCGGTGCCGGCGGAATGTCTACTGTCAATGAGTCGGCAGACGATACATCGACAGATCCTGCGTCCGGTGGCTCGGATAAAGCTGAAGAGTCGGGCAAAACGGTCTCAGCTTCTGAACCGGGGGAGGGTGAAAGCGACTATACATATAATGCGCTTGACGACGGCACTATTGAGATCACGGGTTATAGCGGCAGTGCAGAGAATATTGTTATCCCGGCTCAGATCGATGGGAAGAGTGTAACGAGGATAGGAAACAACGCATTTGAAAAATCAAGTGCAAAAGAAATAGTTATACCGGACAGCGTGACTGATATCGAACAGTATGCTTTTGAGGGCTGCACATCACTGTCGGATATAACACTGCCCGACAGCCTGACAAGCATCGGATTAAGCGCTTTCGAAAGCTGCACGGCACTAACGGATATAGCACTGCCCGACAGCCTCACATATATAGACGGCTTTGCATTTGCAAACTGCACTTCGCTCAAAACAGTTACTGTACCGGCAAGTGTAACATTTATAGGCGGCTGGGCTTTCGGATATTATTTTGAAGATGGTAACATAGATGCAAGAGTGGCATTCGATGATTTCACGATAAACTATACCAAGCACACAGCGGGACATTTGTATGCCGTTGAAAACGGCTTTACCGATGAAGGTTGTCTTATATACACAGTAAACGCTGACGGCACTTTAGAAATAGACAAATATGTCGGCAACGATACGATATTTGAAATTCCTGCGGAAATTGGCGGAAAAAAAGTCACAAGCATCGGATATAAGGCATTTGAGAATCGCACATCGCTCACAAGCGTCACTATACCCGACAGTGTGACAGATATCGGTTTTCAGGCATTCCATAACTGTACATCGCTTAAATCGGTTACAATTCCTGCAAGTGTAACAACTATAGACAACTATGCTTTCGGATATTTTTATGACGCAAACAAAGAAACAAAAATCGACGGTTTCACAATAAACTATACCAAGAACACAGCGGGACATTTATATGCCGCACAAAACGGTTTTACCGATGAAGCTTGTCTTATTAACGAATTACAGGATGACGGCACTGTAATAATAACCAAATATGCCGGCAACGATACTGTATTTGAAATTCCTTCGGAAATTGACGGTAAAAAGGTCACAGGTATAGGAAACAGAGCATTCCAGAACAGCACATCGCTCACAAATGCAACCATACCCGACGGCGTAACGCATATCGACGAATGCGCTTTCCAAGGTTGCTCGTCACTGACAGATATAGCACTGCCCGACAGTCTGGCAATTATAGACTCTTACGCTTTCAACAACTGCGCTATGCTCACAAGTATAACCATACCAAACGGCGTAACACGCATCGAATGGGCAACTTTCTACGGTTGCTCGGCACTGACAGATCTGGTACTGCCCGACAGCGTCACATATATAGGTTACAAAGTATTTTTCGACTGTCCTTCACTTAAAACGGTTACAATTCCGGCAAGTGTAACAGATATCGGTGAGTATGCTTTCGGATATCATGATGATGACAATTGGAATCTTGCAAAAATAGACGGCTTCAAAATAAACTACACAAAAAACACATGGGGTCATTATTACGCAAAGCAAAACGGCTTCTCCGACGAACCCTGCCTTGTTGCCGAATTAAATGAAGACGGCACAACTTTAAAGATAAGTAAATATGCCGGCAACGATACCGAATATGTAATTCCCTCGGAAATTGACGGCAAAAAAGTCACAAGTATCGGAAATGATGCATTCAGAGGCAATACATCACTCATTAGCGTCACCATACCGGGCAGCATAAAGGACATAGGCGATAATGCTTTTTCGGATTGCTCGTCGCTTGAAAGCGTAACTATATCGGACGGTGTTGAACGTATACTTTATCGGGCATTCTATAACTGCACTTCACTCAAAACAGTTACTGTTCCGGCAAGTGTAACATATATAGATAATAACGCCCTCGGATATTATAGCGATGATGGCGGAATTAATATAAATAAGATCGACGGCTTCACGATAAACTATACCAAGTACACACATGGACATTTGTATGCCACTGCAAACGGCTTTACCGATGAAGGTTATCTTTATTTCAATATACTGGATGACGACACTGTAGAAATAAAGAGATATATCGGCAACGATACGGTATTTGAAATTCCTGCCGAAATAGACGGCAAACAAATCACAAGCATCGGAAATTATGCATTCCTGGACCGCAAATCGCTCACAAGCGTCACTATACCCGACAGTGTGACAATTATCCGTTTTCAGGCATTCCATAACTGTCCTTCGCTCAAAACAGTTACAATTCCTGCGAGTGTAACAACTATAGGTGACTACGCTTTCGGATATTTTGATGATGAATATCAAAAAACGAAAATTGACGGTTTCAAAATAAACTATACCAAGAACACAGCAGGACATAGGTATGCCTTTGAGAACGGTTTTACCGATGAAACCTGTCTTCTTACAGAAATACAGGAAGACGGCACTGTAAAAATAACCAAATATTGCGGCAACGATACATCATTTGTGATCCCCGCGGAGATTGACGGTAAACCGGTCACAAGTATCGGCTATCGCGCATTCGCGGATAGCACATTGCTCACAAGTATAACCATACCCGACAGCGTAAAGTATATCGAAATGGGTGCTTTTGCAAGTTGCACGTCACTTGCAGATATAGTATTGCCCGCCAGTCTGATAACTATCGACACAGAGGCTTTCCGGAACTGCACATCGCTCACAAGTGTAACCATACCCGACGGCGTGACTGATATCGGAAGCTACGCTTTCGCAAGTTGCTCGGCGCTGACAAAAATATCACTGCCCGACAGCGTTGTAGTGATAGGCGACCGCGCATTCTTCGACTGTCCTTTACTTAAATCGGTTACTGTTCCCGCAAGTGTGACAGATATCGGTGAGTACGCCTTCGGATATCATTATGATGATGATTGGTACTATACGAAAACAGACGGTTTCAAAATTTATTGCTACGGCGGCACAGCCGGAGAGCAGTATGCCAAGGACAACGGCTTTGAATATAAGATACTTGAATGCAAAGTACATAAATTCGGCGAATGGACAATTACTAAAGAAGCAAGCTGTACAAAAGACGGTGAAAAGGTAAGAATATGCCCTGTATGCAACAAAACGGAAACTGAAACGATCCCTGCAACAGGACATAAGGAAGTAATTGACAAGGCGGTAGAAGCTACCTGCACAAAGACAGGTCTTACAGAGGGTATTCACTGCTCGGTTTGTGACGCTATAATCAAGGCACAGGAAGTTGTACCTGCAAAGGGTCATACGGAAGTTGTTGATAAGGCGGTAGCCGCAACCTGCACTAAGACAGGACTTACTGAGGGTAAGCACTGCTCGGTTTGTGACGCTTTAATCAAGGCACAGGAAACAGTACCTGCAAAGGGTCATAAGTATATTGACACTGTTGTAAAGCCCACATATACAGCAAAGGGCTATACGCTTCACAAGTGCTCAGTTTGCGGCAACAGTTACAAGGACACTTACACAGCTAAGCTGACGCTTGCCAAGGTGACCGCCGTTAAGCTCGGCGGCAGAGCGGCAGACGCACTTCGTATCAACTGGAGTAAAAATGCTTCTGCTGACGGATATATCGTTGAGATGTATCAGGGTAACAAGTGGGTAAGAGTTGCAAAGATTACAAGCAACAACACCACAACATTAAGAAAAGCGGGACTTAAGGCAGGAACTGCTTACAAGTTCAGAGTTAAAGCATATAAGATGAGCGGCAAGACTGCGGTTTACGGCGCATACAGCGCTACTGTTGCGGCAAGGACAAATCCGTCTGTTATAAAGGGAGCGAAGCTTACTGGCAGAGCGGCTGACGCGCTCCGTATCAACTGGACTAAGAACGCTTCTGCCGATGGATACATTGTTGAAATGTATCAGAACGGCAAGTGGGGAAGAGTTGCAAAGATAACCAACAACAGCACAACCACGTTCAGAAAAGCGGGACTTAAGGCTTCGACAGTGTACAAGTTCAGAGTGAGAGCCTATAAGATGAGCGGTAAGACCGCGCTTTACGGTAACTACAGCGCTACTGTTACTGCCAGAACTAACCCGTCAATAGTAAAGGGCGTTAAGATCGGCGGTAAGGCTAAGGATGCACTCAGAGTAAACTGGACTAAAAACACCTCCGCACAGGGTTATATTGTAGAAATGTACAAGGGCGGCAAGTGGGTAAGAGTTGCGAAGATCACTAATAGCAATACTACTACTTTCAGAAAGGCGGGTCTTGCAAAGAATAGTGCTTATAAGTTCAGGGTACGCGCTTATCACATGAGTGGAAAAACGGCGCTTTATGGTAATTACGGTAGTGTCAGCGGGAAGACTGCGGCAAAATAACGCTCTGATTAAAAGCAAAAATCAATAATTATGACCGGGTAACGATGGGAAAATCGTTGCCCGGTTTTTTTGTGCGTGGGGATAGTACGGGGTTGGCGGTGTTTGCGGAAGTGGAGATAATCGTGGCGGCGGGCGGGGCGATTTTGAGTTTGCTTTTATCGCCGGGAAAAAGGCGGTGTGGCTATGCTGTTGCTTAGTGAAAATTTACATTATTCGGGCGGCTGTGACAGCTATTTTGAATATTTTATGAAAATTCGGCACAAAAGACTTAACATTTGATACGAATTGTGTTATACTTACAACGTGGTATACTCTGTTACAGAGAACATAACTTTGCCTGAAACGGCAATAATAAAATGAACGACACACCTTAAAAGGACGTAAATATGAGCAAAAATAACACTCAATATCTTAATGCCGATGCAGAGCTTGAAGAAGAGCTTTCTGCCGGTACTAAGACAAAGATGAAAAAAAAGAAGAAAAAGCAGAATAAGGCTGTAAGCACTGTGCGGCACGTATTCGGCGTTATCGGAACGACACTTCTCAGCTTGTTTATGATAGTGATCATCACCTGCTGTATAGTAGCGGTGACGCTGACGGTCTACATCATGCAGTTCGCGGACAGCGCATTTGACGTTGATCTTAAGAACGTTGACCTGAGCTACACCAGCTTCATTTACGCAAAGAACAGCGCGGGTGAACAGGTGGAGATAAAACGTCTGTCTGGTGACGAGAACCGTATATGGGTAGATATGGAGCAGATACCCAAGCACACTCAGGACGCGTTCACGGCGGTAGAGGACAAGCGTTTCTATGAGCATGACGGCGTTGACTGGAAGAGAACGGTGCGCGTCACCATATCGACCCTGTTCAACGGCTACGGCGAGGGCGGTTCGACCATAACGCAACAGCTTGTAAAGAATATCACAGGCGACGACAGGGTGACACCCGAGCGTAAGATAAGAGAGATTTTCCGTGCGCTGAACCTTGAACAGCAATACACGAAAATCGATATACTGGAGGCATATCTTAACCGTGTTCCGCTCGGCGGTACGGTTTACGGTGTAGGTTCGGCGGCTTACTATTATTTCGGAAAAACGGTAGATCAGCTGACTATCGCCGAAAGCGCGATACTTGCAGGTATGACGCGTTCGCCGAGTGTGCTTAATCCGTATGCTAATCTTCAAAGATCAAAGGAAAGACAGCTGTACGCGCTGAAATGTATGTACGAGCAGGGTCTTATCACGACCGATGAGTATGAAGCGGCTAAGGTCGAGCAGGTCAAGTTCAGACTTATCGTTGAGGGTGACGCTTACGGCTATAAAGATCCGAGATATGATGAATATTACGGAAACAATGCAAATCAGGACGACAACAGCGATCAGTATGACGATAACGATACTTACGAGGCTTACCGCTGGAATGAGTATGAGATATCGCAGAACTGGTATGTTGACGCGGCTATAGAACAGGTCATCGAGGATATCGGAAAAGCCAAGGGTATGACTTACTCCGAGGCAAAGGCTGACCTTTACAAGGGCGGCTACAAGATATATCTGAATATGAATATGGATATCCAGGATAAGCTTGAAGAGTTCTTCAAAGACCCCAACAACTTCTTCTACAGCTATGATACTACGGCTATCGAGGAGAATTGTGCACAGGCGGCGTTTGTACTGACAGACTACAGGGGCAATGTCGTGGCGCTTGCGGGCGGCATCGGAGATAAGCCCGGCGACGGCTGCTTCAACAGAGCGACACAGGCGATACTGCCTATCGGTTCGACAATGAAGCCTATCTCGGTTTACGGTCAGGCGATAGACAAGGATATCATCAGCTATTCATCGATGATATTCGACAGGTGCATAACTCTTCCCGACGGTACAAGCTGGCCGAGTAACTTTGAGGGCGACTACGGCTCGGGCGGATATATACCTGCGTGGTATGCGGTACAGCAGTCTAAGAACACTACGGCTGTAAGAATGGCGCAGGTGCTCGGAATTGATACCTGCTTCAACTTCCTTACCGATAAGCTGAATGTAACGACACTTGATTACACGAACGATAAGGCTTATTCGCCTATCGCGCTCGGACAGCTGACACAGGGTATGACGCTGCTTGAGCTTGCGGGTGCATATCAGATATTCGGCTCGGGCGGTATGTATTATACTCCAAAGCTATACAACCTCATCACAGACTACAACGATAATGTCGTTATTGAGCAGGAACCACTCGGCGACAGGGTAATGGACAGTGACAGTGCTTATATTACTAACAGATTGCTCAAGGCGGTTACTGATACCACAAACGGTTCAGGTAGATATGCGAGAATCGACGGAATTGAGGTTGTCGGCAAGACAGGTACTTCAAACGATGAACGTGTACTGGCGTTTGCGGGTCTTACAGCCGATTACTGCGGTGTTATCAGACTCGGATATGATGACAATAAGAACATCGGCAATACGAACTATGTTTATCTCGCACAGGTATGGCACAACTTTATGGTGAACATCGTGAACGATGAGTCTACAAAGACATTCACCAAGGATCCGAATGTAGTAGAAAAGAACTACTGCACCGAGACCGGACTGCTCGCCACATCAAAGTGTCCGAGCACGGCGGTGGGCTATTATAAGGCGGATACATTGCCAAAGACTTGTAATTCGAGCCATAAGGACGGCGAGTTTGTGAAAAAGCACGGCGGTGAAACACTGCTTGTGCCCGAATGGTACACAAAGCAGGACGACAGCACGAGCGATACAAGCTCAAACTGATATAAAACAGATTACAGCGGCTATACAAAAGCCGCTGTTTTGATGAAAGGATATTCTATGACATTCAGACTTACGGCACCGTGCCATTTCGGGCTGGAAAAGACGCTCTCGTTTGAGGTGCGCAAAATAGGCGGCGAGGATATAGCCGTATCGGACGGACGTGTTACGTTCACGGGAGATGAGCGTGTGCTTATAAGAGCCAATATGTGCCTGTCGACTGCGGAGCGCGTGGGAATATTGCTGTCAGAGTTCAGGGCGAGGACCTTTGAGGAGCTGTTTCAGGGGGTAAAGGCAATTCCGATAGAAAAATATGTCGGCAAGTTCGATAAGTTCCCGATAAAGGGCTTCAGCTTAAATTCAAAGCTTACAAGCGTTCCTGCCTGCCAGAAGATAATCAAGAAGGCTATGGTTGAACGAATGAAGAGCGTATATAAAATCGGCTACTTTCAGGAAACGGAGGCGCTGTTTCAGTTCCGCTTCTCAATAATGAAGGATAACGTCACTATGACGCTCGATACATCGGGCGAGGGGCTTCATAAGAGAGGCTACCGCCGTTTCTCAAATGCCGCACCTATAAAGGAAACGCTTGCGGCGGGAATTGCCGACCTTGCGCGGATAAGGGACAACGATATCATCTGCGATCCGTTCTGCGGAAGCGGTACACTGCTTATCGAGAGCGCGCTCAAGGCGCTGAATATCCCGCCGTGCCTTGACAGAGAGTTTACCGCGATGCAGTGGGAGTTCCTGCCCAAAGAGCTGTGGGATGAGGAAAGAGAAGCACTCAGGGCTAATATCAGAAAGCCCGAAAACTTTAAGCTGTACGGCTTTGATATCGACCCGGAGGCGGTAAGACTTACGCGTGACAATGCGGCTAAGGCAGGTGTGGGCGAATATATCGAGGTAAACCGGCGTGATGTTGCCGAGTTTACATATCCTGAGGGCTGTACGGCAGTGCTTTGCAACCCGCCTTACGGTGAGCGTATGCTTGACGAGGAGCAGGCTCATGAGCTGTATAGAGTCATGGGTAAGAGAATGCTCCCGACAGACGGAAGAAGATTGTTCGTTATCACTCCGGACGGTGAGTTTGAGGAGCTTTTCGGCAAGAAAGCAGATAAGAACAGAAAGCTTTATAACGGTATGCTTATGTGCAGGTTGTACAGCTATTTCAAAGGGTGATTGAGTTTATGTAAAGCGGTAGCCATATATTCGGCATACCGCTTTTGTGTTGTAGATGTTGTTAAAATAATGCAACAGTTATTTGTCTAATATGTCAATGGAATATATGAAAAAATTCTGATATACTTGTATTAAGAAAAGCGTTTTATCAAAACACATAAATAACAAGGGAGGTATTACTATGAAACCGGTAAAAATAATCTTTTCCGCAATCGTTGCCGCCGCAGGCGTATGGCTCTGCGTGGCGCAGGATACTATGCCGGACAGACTTGATTTCTATATCTATTCAGCTTGCGCATCATTCCTTATCACATTGGCTGTTGCTTTCGGCGTTTTTACCTTTATAAAGCACAGCTTCGGACGGTTTATCGGTGTTACTGTTGTTGTGAATGCTGCTATCTGCATATTCCACGCATATAAGTACCCTTATAATGTTATGAATGTCGGAGGACCGGCATCGCATATGGAATGGTTCTTTTCGGTTCTGCCGTATAATCTTCTTATTGCCGCAGTCGTAAGTGCTGTGTGCATACTCGGATACAAGATGATCAACGCTCAGCGCAGTAAAACGACAGTATAAGTAAAACGAATTTTTAACAGCCGCAGATTTGCGGCTGTTAATTTTTTCGCCGGAACTACAGGTCTGCCGACTGCGGGTTCAGCGAAAAATACAGAATGAAATGTGTAAAAAATTACATACATTTTGTGTAATGTTACAAAAAACTCTGTCAGAAAGGCGAAAAATAGGTATTATTGTTGACTTTGACGACAAAATAATGTAAACTATTAAGTAAGGATTTAACACGAAGGAGAGGATCTCTGTGGAGAACGTATTTTTTGCACGTCAGCCTATACTTGATGTGAATAACAATACATTTGGTTATGAGCTGCTTTACAGAAATCAGCCCGGAGTCAATGCATATACGGGGAATAACGGTGATGTGAGCACCGCCGATGTAATAAATAATGCATTTTTTGTGGATAACATAACGAGTGTTCTCGGCGGCAAAAAAGCGTTTGTCAATTTTACGGGCAATCTTATCAAACGCGGAGTTCCGAAGATGATATCAAGCGATATACTTGTAGTGGAGCTTCTTGAAAATGTGATGGCGGATGCCGAGATAATAAGACGGTGTATAGAGCTTAAGAAAATGGGCTATCTGCTCGCACTTGACGACTATGAATACGGAGATAATACAAAGGCGCTGTTTGAGCTTGCGGATATAGTAAAGCTTGACTTCCACACCTCGCGTGAGGCTGTTGAACGCACAGCGGAAAAGTGTATTGCATATAATAAGACGATGCTCGCCGAAAAGGTGGAAACACAGCTCGAGGTCGAGTATGCAAAGCGGCTGGGTTGTACATATATGCAGGGATATTTCTTTGCGAAGCCTCTGCTTATGACGCACAGGACAAATACGCCTATGGCAAAGACGTTCCTGCATATACTCGGTCTTGTGTATTCGCCCGAGCCTGATTATGAGGAGATAGCGTCGGTGATATCGACCGATGTTGTGCTGACTATAAGGCTGTTAAGACTTATAAACGTAATGTACGGCAATACCGGAAACAAGATATCGACTATTCATCAGGCACTTGTGCTGCTCGGCTTTGAAAAGCTTAAAGAATGGATATATCTTGTCGGGCTGCAGCGTCTGCAGAAGGACACTCCCGATGAGCTGATAAGGCTTGCGTTGTTCAGAGCAAAGTTCTGTGAGAGTATCTCAAAGGTAATGCCGGGGCAGTACATACACAGAAAAGAAATGTACCTTATGGGACTTATGTCCGTAGTTGCAGGCACTTCTGACGAACGGGATATAGGAAATATAATGAAGGAGTTGCCTGTAACAGATGAGATAAAGAACGGTCTGCTCGGCGCTGACGGATTGTTCGGAGATGTGTTCAGACTGGTAGTCGACTATGAGCACGCGAACTGGGATAAGGTCGAGGAGTTCATAAAAAAATACAATGTTGACGCTCAACAACTTGCAAACGAGTACGTCCAATGTGTAAGATTTATGCAGCAGTTTTATATAAAGTGATCAAAAGCCGCCGCAAAAGCGGCTTTTGATACGTTTGATCATTCTATTGCACCCAAACAATTTTGAAACAACGGAGAGAATATCATGACAGATAATGAGATTGATGCAAGGACCGAACCGTTAAACAGGGATATAGGCGAGCTTAAGAAACGTTTCAAGCCCGGTTATAACTGGGAAACAATATGCACAACTATGCTTGAACATCTGATGTGCGGTATTGCTATATATGAGCTGTGCCCCGACAAGATCAGAGCTCTGTACCTCAATGATAAATATTACGAAATAGTCGGATACACCAAAGAACAGTATGAGCAATATGCAGACAGCGTTACCGCTTCGCTGTACGGCGAGTCTGCCGAGATGATATTTGATAAAGGTATCCGCTCGGCAAAGACAGGAGAAACGTTTTATGCCGAGTGCAAAGGCAGACGCTTTGACGGCAGTGATATATGGGTGCTTGTAAAAGCGGGACTTATTGATTTTATAGAGAGTGAGCATCCGGTTTTCCTTGCAATAGTGCAGGATATGACCCACAGAAAACTGGCGGAATATGAAAATGCGGTAAATCTTGAGCGTTACCGTATACTTGAGGCGACCTCGAATGCGGTCACATTTGAATATGATATTCCCAATGATATAATGACGTTTTCGTACAGCGGAGGTAAGGCGGATTCGGCAAACCGATCCATAAGCAACTATGCGGAGGTTTCAAAACGTACAAAGATCGTATATCCGGATGATGCGGCAAAGTTCTATGCGGCGCTGAAAAAAGCAAGCAAAAAGCCTGTAAGCTGTCTGACGCTCGACTACAGATCTACGATAATAGATCAGAACAGCTATCGCTGGGTAAGGACGTACTATTCAAGCGTTGCCGATGCAAGCGGGAAAATCGTAAGAGTTCTCGGCAGGACGCAGGATATAGATGAGGAAAAACGCGAACATCAGCGTATGGCACAGCTTGTTGAGATAGACAGTACAACGGGTCTGCTGAATAAGCTTGCAACGACAAACCACATTCAGCGACTCATTGATGAGAAAACCGGAGCGAAAAGCTTTTTTGTAATGCTTGATATCGACGATTTCAAGGCATTCAACGATACATACGGACACAGCTTCGGCGATGAGGTGCTGAGAGCGGTGGGCAAGATGCTGACGGAAAAATTCCGTAACAATATTATCGGCAGGTTCGGCGGAGATGAGTTTATAGTCTTTGCAAGAGCTGTCAGCGAGTCTGTTATTGTGGATAAATTCGAGGATTTTCTGAAGATGGCGTGCGCGACCGAGATAGACGGAAAATATTACGAGATAAAGTGCAGTATCGGTATTGCGTGGAGCGATAATAACGACATTAGCTATGCACGTTATTTCGATGAAGCCGACGAACAGCTGTATAAGGCTAAAAAAGCGGGAAAATGCCGTATATGTCATAAGAAAATCAATTAAAATTACCGAAAACAGCGAAAAACGGCTTGTTTACGGTAAAATAGCGTAATTTTGCTTGACAACGGGCATAATCTGTGATATACTTACTTAAAGTAGAATATGGTAGGCTAAAGACTGAGTTCATCTCGGTCTTTAGCTCATATATAGGGCTTTTTAAAGTTCTGTGTCGAAAGGAGGCTTTCAAAGTGCCGAAAGAAAAGGGCGGCAAGAAAAATCAGGCAGAGCAGGTCGAACTGCTTACCGAGCGTAAGGTACTGCCGATAATAGAGCGGTACGGATATGAGCTGTGGGATGTTATCTTTGAAAAAGAGGGCGCAATGTGGTATCTTAAGGTACTGTTTGACAAACCGGACGGAGGTATTGACGATACCGAGTGTGAGGAGATAACAGATCCGCTGAACAAGGCGGTAGACACATTGCCGTGTCTTGACCTTGTGGATGTGTTTGAGGTCGGCTCTCCGGGGCTTGACAGACAATTGAGAAAGCCTTTCCATTTTGTCAGAATGAAAGGTGAACGCATAAAGGTTACGGTGCGTGATGAAAACGGCAAGACCGTATATCATTCGGGCGTACTTTCGGAGTATGATGAAAATTCGGGCGAATTTACTGTACAGACTGAAAACGGCAATATGACATTCAATGCCGCGAAGTGCAGAAGAATCGCTCTTGACGCATAAAAAAATATAACGGAGGAATTATTAAAAATGGCTAACAGCAACACAACGGAGCTTTTTGAGGCTCTGACATTGCTTGCAAAGGAAAAAGGGATAGATCCCGCTGTGCTTATAGACAAGATACAGACAGCGCTGGTTATTGCGGTAAAGAAGGAATATCCCAGAAGCGAGAATATCAAGTTCGATATCGATATCGAAAAGGGCAAGTTTGATGTAGCTATACAGAAGGAAGTTGTCGAGGAAGTTGAGGACAGCGCAAATCAGATCTCGATGGAGGAGGCTAAGTCGTATACACGAAGAAAGCTTCAGTACGGCGATATTGTAGCGATAAAGCTTGATACGCACCATTTCGGAAGAATTGCGGCGCAGACGGCAAAGCAGGTAATAAAGCAGGGTCTGAAAGAGATAGAGCGTGAACAGCTTGTAGCACAGTGGGGAGGACTTCAGGACGAAGCGGTCACTGTTACCGTACTTAAGACAGAACCCAGAACAGGTAACGCTACAGTAAACCTCAACGGCAATGAAGTACCTCTGTTCAGAAGCGAGCAAATTCCGGGTGAGGTGCTTAAGCCCGGCGATATGGTCAAGGTTTATGTATCGGGCGTTTCGGCATCGGACCACAGACCTACACTGAAAATTTCAAGAGTAAACAAGGAGCTTGTGAAGCGTCTGTTTGAGAGCGAAGTGCCCGAGATATTTGACGGCACTGTTGAGATAAAGGCTATCAGCCGAGAAGCAGGCTCACGTTCAAAGGTCGCAGTCATCAGCAACAATCCCGATGTCGATGCACTCGGTGCGTGCATAGGACCCGGCAGACAGCGTATCGGCAAGGTATGTGCGGAGCTTGGCGGGGAGAAGATGGACGTTGTGTTCTACAGTGATAAGCCCGAGGAGTTTATTGCTCAGGCGCTTAAGCCCAGCGATGTTATAAGAGTAGAGATACCCGATCCCGAGGTAAAGGCTTGCACAGCTATTGTTCCCGATAATCAGCTTTCGCTCGCTATCGGCAATAAGGGACAGAATGCAAAGCTGGCGGCAAAGCTCACGGGATTTAAGATAGATATCCGCCCCGAGAGCGGTTTCTATGAAGGAATAGAAAGCAAGCAGGAAAAAGCAGAGGAAGAGGAAGCCCCCGCGGAGGAATGATCTGCTTTCCAATGAAAGGATGAGTCGCTTTGGCAGTGAAAAAAACGCCGATGAGAAAATGCGCAGGCTGTGATGAGATGAAGGACAAAAAGCAGCTTGTAAGAGTAGTTCGCACACCCGAGGGAGAATTTATGCTCGACTTTACGGGCAAGAAATCGGGGCGCGGGGTATATGTCTGCAAGAACCGCAGCTGCCTTGAGGCGGCACAGAAAAAGAGAGGGCTTGAACGTTCGCTTAAATGTGCCGTACCGCAGGAGATATATCTTGAACTGCTGGAAAGCATCGAAGAAAGCGACGGTGAGCAACGGAAATGAATTTTCTGAGCACACTCGGACTTTGCAGAAAGTCGGGAAAGCTGATACATGGGTTTGACCCTGTATGCGATGAGCTTAAAAACCCGAGATCAAAGATAGCCGGCGTGGTTATCGCAAAGGACGTATCGGAAAAAACGCAGAAGGAAATGCGTTTTTTCTGCGATAAGTACGAAACGGCGCTTTATGTGTGTGAAAATACGATGGACGAAATCAAAAATGTTATCGGAAAGCGCACGGGAGTACTTGCCGTTCTCGACGAGGGCTTGTTCGTAAGTCTTACGGGCAGGCACACAGGGAAATAAGCGGTAGATCCGATTTATATATACAATTCTAAATTTGACCAAAAAGGGGATCAGTGAATGGATAAAAAATATCGTGTGAACGAGCTGGCAAAAGACCTTAATGTTTCAACAAACGACATTACAGAAGTTGTACAGGAATATTTCGGCGTACAGAAAAAATCGCAGGCTTCGCTTTCAGAAGAAGAGCTTTCGGTCGTACTTGAGAAGTATTCGCAGAAAAACCAGGTAAACAATTTCAATTCTTATTTCGCGTCGGCAAGTAAGAGCAAGGCTGAAAAGAAGGAAGAAAAGCCCGAGGTAAAGTCTGCAAAGAAGGCGGAAAAGAAGCCCGAACCCAAAAAGGAAGCCGTTAAGGCTGACGATAAGCCCGAAAAGACGGAAAAGGCACAGGCTAAGCCCACAGAAACAAAGACTGAGCCTAAGACCGAAGCCAAGGCAGAACCCAAAAAGGAAGTCAAGGCTGACAGCAAGCCCGAAGCAAAGGCTGAGCCTAAGGTCGAAGTAAAGCCTGAAACAAAGGCAGAAGCTAAGCCCGAAGCAAAGCCTGAAACAAAGGCAGAAGCAAAGCCCGAAGCAAAGAATGACAGGTTTGCCGACAGAAAGCCTGCGGGTGAGCGCAATGACAGAAGGTCATACGGTGACAGAAACGGCGAGCGTAACAATAACCGCAATGACAACCGTAATGACAGACCGCAGGGCGACAGAAAGCCTTACGGCGACAGAAACGGTGATCGCGGCGGCAACCGTAATGACAGACAATCCGGCGAAAGAAAACCTTACGGTGACAGAAACAACGACAGAAGAAACGACAACAGAAACGGCTATCAGGGCAGAAACGACCGCAGGGATTCAAAGCCTGCACAGCAGACAGCTCCCGCGCAGCCCGTTATCGACCTTGCAAATATCAAGACAAATGCACCTCCGACAAAGCACGTCAAGGGTGAAGCTGTACAGAGAGGCGAGCAGGTCACAAAGCACGTTGATACAAGAGGCAGTTATGTAAACCTCGATAAGTACAATGAGAAGTACGAAACGATTGCGTCTACAGAGGGCGGAAACAGAAGACAGAACGACGCTTACACAAAGAAGCAGAAGATAAGCCAGAAGTCGCAGAAGGGCAAACAGCAGTTCAGCAAGAAGAAGGAAACCGAGGCTCAGAAGCTGAAGCGTCTTGAGCTTGAAAAGGCAAGAAAGAAACAGCTTGAGATACAGGTTCCCGATGAGATAGTAGTATCGGAGCTTGCGTCACGTCTTAAAGTCACAGCCGCAGATGTTATCAAGAAGCTGTTCGGGCTGGGCGTAATGGTTACGATAAACCAGTCCATAGACTATGATACGGCTTGTATCGTTGCCGAGGAGTTCGGCGCAAAGGTAACCAAGGAAGTAGTAGTTTCTATCGAAGAACGTCTGTTTGAAGAAGTTGAAGATACAGACGAGAACTTACAGCCACGTTCACCTGTCGTTGTTGTTATGGGACATGTTGACCATGGTAAAACATCGCTTCTTGACAGAATAAGAAACGCAAACGTTACCGCAGGCGAGGCAGGCGGTATCACACAGCACATCGGTGCTTACAGAGTAAAGGCAGGCGGCAGGGACATCACATTCCTTGATACACCCGGACATGAAGCGTTTACAGCTATGCGTGCAAGAGGTGCGCTGGCTACTGATATCGCAATACTCGTTGTTGCGGCAGATGACGGTATCATGCCGCAGACGGTAGAAGCGATAAATCACGCAAAGGCTGCTAATCTTTCGATAATAGTTGCGATAAACAAGATGGATAAGCCCGCCGCAAATCCCGACAAGGTAAAGCAGGAGCTCACCGAGCACGGTCTTGTTTGCGAAGAGTGGGGAGGAGATGTTATCTGCGTTCCCGTTTCTGCAAAGACAGGCGAGGGCATAGACGAGCTGCTTGAAATGGTAAACCTTACAGCAGATGTTCTTGAGCTTAAGGCTAACCCGGACAGACTGGCAAAGGGCGTTGTCATTGAAGCAAGAATAGACAAGGGCAGAGGTCCTATCGCTACTGTTCTCGTACAGACAGGTACGCTCCGCACAGGTGACACGATAATCGCAGGTACTGCTGTAGGACGTGTCCGTGTAATGCGTGACGATAAGGGCAGAACAGTAAAGGAAGCAGGTCCTTCTGTTCCCGTTGAGATCATGGGTCTTGCGGAAGTTCCGAGCGCAGGCGACGACTTTGCGGCTGTTGAAGATGAGAAGCTTGCAAGAGAGCTTGTTGAAAAGAGAAAGTTCGACGCTAAGGAAGAACAGTTCAAGCTCTATAAGAAGGTGAGCCTTGATAATCTGTTCTCACAGATCGAAGAAGGTTCAATGAAGAAGCTCCCCATCATAGTAAAGGCAGACGTACAGGGTTCTGTAGAAGCTGTTTCACAGTCACTGTCAAAGCTTTCAAACGAGGAAGTAAAGGTAGAAGTAATTCACGGTGCGGTAGGTGCCGTAACAGAAAGCGATGTTATGCTTGCAAAGGCATCGGACGCTATCATAGTAGGCTTTAACGTAAGACCTAATCCCGCCGCAGCTGAAAACGCAAAGCGTGACGGAGTTGATATAAGACTGTACAGAGTAATCTATGACGCAATAGAGGAAATGCAGACAGCCATGAAGGGTATGCTTGCCCCCAAGTACAGAGAGGTCGATACAGGTCGTGTCGAAGTAAGACAGGTAATGAAGCTGTCGAGCGTCGGCGTAGTAGCCGGTTCTTATGTCCTTGACGGTAAGGTACAGAGAAACGGCGAGGTAAGAGTTGTCCGTGACGGTATAATCGTTGCTGTTGATAAGATAGCAGGCTTACGCCGTTTCAAGGACGATGTGAAGGAAGTAGCCGCAGGCTATGAGTGCGGTATCACGCTTGAAAAGTTCACCGACATCAAGGAAGGCGATATCTTTGAGGCGTTCGTTACCGAGGAGTACAGAGACTAATGGCAAATTTCAATACGGCAAGACTTGCCGAGGATATAAAGCGCGAAATTTCCACAGCTATGCGTGATATAAAGGACAGTGCTGTAGCCAAGGCAATGGTCGGCGTATCACGCTGTGAGCTGACAAACGATCTTTCCTACTGCAAGGTCTATATCACAACACTTGCGGGGGGCGACACAACAAAGACTGTTGCCGAACATCTAAAAAAGGCTGAGGGCTTTTTCAAAAGAAGAATAAATGAACGTGTGAAGATGCGCAAGCTCCCTCAGCTGATATTCGTGCCGGACAATTCAATGGATTATTATGAGCATATCAGCGAGGTCATAAGCAAGCTGCCAAAGCCCGCCGAAACCGATGATGACGGCGACGACGAAAGGTAAGGTCAATGATAACAGACATAAAAAATGCGGCAAAGATACTCAAAAGCAATGATGACTTTCTGATTTTGTCGCACGCAAATCCCGACGGCGATACGTTGGGTTGCGCGTACGGCCTTTGCGGAGTGCTGCAGAAAATGGGTAAGCGGGCGAAGGTCATGTGTGCTGATGAAATAGCACCGCGAATGGAGTTTCTGCGTGAAACTGTGATACAGCAGAATTTTGAAGAAAAAACCGTAGTGAGCGTTGATGTAGCTGACAGAAAGCTGCTCGGCGATCTTGACGCAGTGTACGGGGATAAGATATATCTTGCGATAGACCACCATGAAAGCAGACGGGAATTTGCAAAGTATACACTTGTCGATCCGGATGCCGCGGCGGCTTGTGAATTGATCTATCAGATAGCAGAAGAGATGAATGCGCCGCTCGACGGTGAGATAGCGTCATGCCTTTATACCGGACTTGCTACAGATACGGGTTGCTTCAAGTATTCAAATACGACCGGCAGGACTCATATAATAGCGGCAAAGCTTATGGAACATGACTTTGATGTTGCGGGCATAAACTATAAGCTGTTTGATATGAAGTCAAAGGGCAGGTTGGAGCTTGAGCAGGTGATAACACAGGGAATGGAGTTTTTCTGTGATGATAAGATAGCTGTAGTGTGGCTCACGACCGAGATAATGGAACGCTTCGCAGATAAGGTCGACGGTGAGGATTTCAACGGTCTTGCCAGTCTGCCAAGACAGGTCGAGGGCGTGCTGCTGGGTGCGACCGTAAAGCAGAAAGGACCGACAACGTTCAAGGTATCGGTCAGAACGGCAGAACCGATAAATGCGGGCAGTGTGTGTGCATTGTTCGGCGGCGGAGGTCACGCGAGAGCGGCGGGCTGCTCGATTGAGGGCAGTATAGAGTTCGTAAGGGCTAAACTGCTGCCTGTGTTTGAAAAGGCGCTGAAAGCAAATGAATGAGATAAACGGCGTTATATGCATAAACAAGCCGCAGGATTTCACTTCGTTTGACATTGTGGCGATTATGAGAAGAGCCGCAGGAACAAGAAAGATCGGGCACGGCGGAACGCTTGACCCAATGGCAACGGGCGTTTTACCGATATATATCGGCAGAGCGGCAAAGACTGCGGACTTAAACCCTGTAAGCGACAAGAAATACCGTGCAGCATTCAGGCTCGGCATAACGACCGATACCGAAGATGTATGGGGCAAGGTGCTTACAGAGAATAACAAGACGGTGATACTTTCGGAAATGACCGAGGCGGTAAAGTCGATGCAGGGCGATATCATGCAGACACCGCCTATGTATTCGGCGGTCAAGGTGAACGGCAAGCGACTTTATGACCTTGCAAGGCAGGGCATAGAGATAGAACGCGCCGCGCGTCCGGTCACTGTCTATTCGATAGGATTGTCGGATTATGACACCGAAAAACGGACAGGCATTCTTGATATACATTGTTCAAAGGGCACATATATCCGTACAATCATAAGTGATATCGGAAAGAAGCTTGGCACGGGTGCAATAATGACATCGCTGTGCCGTACTATGGCGGCGGGCTTTACGCTTGATGACTGCCACGATATCGAGGCTCTGCGCAATATACCTCCGGAGGATACAGCGAAGCTTGTGTTGCCTACCGAGCGGGTGTTCTCATGCTATGACGAGGTACAGCTTGACGACAAACAGAAAAAGCTGTTTATGAACGGCATGATACTTGACTGCGGAAGAATGGATATTTCATACCCGCAGGGGACTTTTCTGCGCCTTAAGCACGGAGATGTGTTCGTAGGCGTTGCAAAGGTGAACGAGGAAAACGGACTAAAAAGCGTCTATCTCAATATATTATCTTAAATTTTCCCATGTAATGCGGGACACGGAGGTTTATTCTTGATTGACATTACCAAAAATATAATACCTATCCCGCCGACAGCGACAGCGCTCGGTTTTTTTGACGGTCTGCATCTGGGGCATATGAAGGTCGTGGAGGAATGCTTCAGGCATGACGGACTTTCCCCCGCAATGTTCACGTTCCACAGCGATACCGCACTGCCAAAACGGGAAAAGATAGAAAATCTGCTTACAAACGAAATGAAGCTTGAAAAGCTTGCCGAAGCGGGTGTCAAATATATCTATTCGCCCGATTTCAACTCGGTATGTAATTATACTGCACGGGATTTTATTGAGAAAATACTCGTTAGTATAATGAACGCAAAGGTCGTTGTGTGCGGATTTGATTTCAGACTCGGAGCAGGCGGCGGAAGCAACGCGGACGAGCTTAAGGAAATTTGCCGTGAGTACGGCATCGAAGTCGTTATTATACCGCCGTTCAGTCTTGACGGTTGTGTGGTACATTCAACGGCGATCAAAAATCTGATAAAATCGGGAGAAATAGCAAAGGCAAATAAGCTCCTCGGATACGATTTTTCTATAGAGGGCAAAGTTATAGAGGGCAACCGCATAGGCAGAACCATAGGAAGCCCTACGATAAACCAGCTGTTTCCCGATAACATAGTTATGCCGAGGTTCGGTGTGTATAAGAGTGTGACATATCTTGACGGCAGAGTTATGCCGTCCGTTACAAATGTAGGCGTAAAGCCTACTGTCGGATATAAGAACAGTCCCCTTGCCGAAACACATATAATGGACTATGACGGCGACCTTTACGGCAGGACACTGCGTGTATCGTTGCTTGATTTTATCCGTCCGGAAAGACGGTTTGAAAGCGTGGACGAGCTTAAAAATCAGCTTGATAAGGACAAAATGACGGCAAAGCAATAATTACACCGTACTGTCACACAGGTTTCACCTGTACAATTTATAATATAATAGATATGCGCAGAGGGTATTTCTCTGCCTTAATACTTCACTTGAAGGAGCAGCAAATGATCGAAGTAAAAAATCTGACTAAGCGTTACGGCTCTAAAACGGCAGTCAGCAATGTTTCCTTTACCGCTGAGGAAAGCGAGATACTGGGATTTCTCGGTCCTAACGGTGCAGGAAAATCAACTACGATGAATATCCTTACCGGTTATCTTTCCTCAACAGAGGGCGAGGCAAAAATAAACGGTATAGACATTCTTGAAGAGCCTGTAAAAGCAAAACAAATGATAGGATATCTTCCGGAGCAGCCTCCGTTATATCTTGATATGACGGTTATGGAATACTTAAAGTTCGTTTACGGACTTAAAAAGTGCAAGCTTCCGATAAACTCGCATTTAAAGGAGATATGCAACCTTGTGAAGATAACCGATGTAAAGGATCGTGTTATCAAGAATCTTTCAAAGGGTTACAAACAGCGTGTAGGTCTTGCACAGGCACTTGTGGGCAATCCGCCTGTACTTATCCTTGATGAACCTACGGTCGGTCTTGACCCTAAGCAGATAATCGAGATAAGAGCGCTGATAAAGAAGCTCGGCAAGAACCACACAGTCATTCTTTCAAGCCACATACTCCCCGAGATCCAGGCGGTATGCGACAAGATAGTCATCATCAACAGAGGTAAGGTCGTTGCAAATGACAGTGCAGACAACCTTGCGAGAAATATGTCGGCTGACCACAAACTGGTTATCCGCTGTGAGGGTGCTCCTGCCGATGTAAAGAAGCTGCTTTCGACTATTCCCGGCATGGACGAGGTGTTCGTCAACAGGGAGAATGTTGAAGAGGGTGTAAGTGAGTACTTCCTCAATGCAAAGCCCGGTACGGATATCCGCCGTGAGGTTTCAAAGCGCCTTGCGTCAAGAAATTACGCTCTGCTTATGATGAAGTCGAGCGAGCTTACGCTTGAAGAAGTGTTCCTTAAGATCACTACGGGCGATATTTACGGCAATGTGGCAGACAGCGTTGACAAGCTGAAGCTTACAAAGTGATCGGAAAGGCGGAATAAGAATGTTTGCAATATTCAAAAGAGAACTGAGAGCATATTTCACATCGCCGCTGGGCTATGTGTTCCTGGCTATATTCTATGCATTTTCGGGACTGTTCTTCTATATATTCGCACTGTCTGTAGGCTCTACGGATATATCAAGCGTATTCCTGATGATGTTTATGGTGCTTATGATATTTGTTCCTCTGCTGACTATGCGTCTGCTTTCGGAGGATAAGAAACAGAAGACCGATCAGCTGACGCTGACTGCGCCTGTAAGTCTTTTATCAATAGTTATGGGCAAGTTCCTTGCCGCATATGCTATATTTGCTATCGGCGTTGCAGTAATGCCGGTCTACGGCTTTGTAATGTCGACCTTTGCAACTGTATCATGGCTCCCGATATGGGGCAACACGGTAGGACTTTTACTCCTGGGCGGTATATTTGTTTCTATCGGACTGTTCGTGTCATCGCTTACGGAAAATCAGATGATCGCGGCTATAGGCGGCTTCTTCATCAACCTGATGATACTGCTTATGAACACACTGACAAGCGCACTCCCCTCAGGATTTTTCCGGGATGTACTTTCAAGTATCTCCGTATATTCAAGATACTCACAGATAACCAACGGAATATTCAGTCTTTCAAGCCTGATATTCTTCATAAGTGTTATCTTCATCTTCCTGTTCTTGACTGTAAGAGTGCTTGAAAAGCGCCGCTGGGCATAAGCATTGACTACGACAAAGGAGAAAACGCATGAGTAAAATTAACGATGCGGCTGAAAACGCAAAGGAAACAGCGGCAGAAACAATAAACGAAACAGCGGCGGAAAAGCAGGAAAACACTAAAGAGTCAGCTCCCGCTAAAAGCGACAGCGCAAAGAAGCCGCGAAAAAATCCTTTTAAAAACAAGAAGCTAAAGTACGGCGGACTGTCGATACTCTTTACAGTTATATTTATAGTTGCGGTCGTACTTGTAAATGTAATAATTACACTGCTCGGCGACAGATTTATGCCCGCCGCAGACCTTACGGACTCAGGCCTTTACAGCATTGAGCAGTCAACGGTTGATTATATCAAAACGATAACCGACGAGGTCACAATTACGGTGACAAGCGAGGAATCCGCTTTCACGGGCGGAAGTTCATACTACTACCAGACAAATGAGATATTAAAGAAGATCGCCGCGGCAAATTCAAATATCACATTACAGTATATCGATGTAGTATCAAACCCCGGCTTTATAGCTAACTACACAGAAACCATAACCTCAAACGAAATTATGGTCGAGAGCAAGAACACAAAGCGTGTAAAGGTCCTGACATATGAGGACTTCCTCAGCATAACCTATAATCAACAGTATCTTAACTATTACGGAGTAAAACAGCCCGAAAAGATCGAAGCCAACGCAGAGCAGGCTGTAGTGTCCGCTATCATGAATGTTACCGATACAGATCCTGTAAAGGTTGCGGTTTTAACGGGCTACGGAGAAACAGAGAACACTGTTTTACAGAATCTGCTCAAGACAAACAGCTACGTTATCGAATCGGTGAACATTACGCTTACCGACAAGATAAGCGAGGACTACGATTTTGTATTTATGTTCGGACCCGATAAGGATTATTCCGTTGCCGATATCAGCAAGCTTGATACATGGCTTGACAACAGCGGCAATTTCGGAAAGAATTTGGTATATGTAAGCAATCCCAAGCTCGGCGAGTCACCGAACCTTGACGGTCTGCTTGACCAGTGGGGCTTAAAGGTCGAAAAGGGAATTACCTATCAGACAGATGAGAATTACACATACAGCGGTATGAACACATATCAGGTGCTGTCTGTGCCGGATACCGATTTCAGCAAATTCACAAACAATTCGCCTGTTCACGGCTATAATATGAGTGCTGTAACATCAAAGTGGGAGAATCAGAGCGGTAACGGTAATATTTCTATCCAGTCGCTCCTCAAAACATACGATGGCGCGGTTATCAAGCCTCAGGACAGCGGCGACAACTGGACACCCGAAAGTGACGCAAAAAGAACACAGTATTCTGTTATCATGCAGGCTGTAAAGACAAGATTTGAGGGTACGACACCGTTCTCAAGCCGTATTGTCGCAGTGGGCGGTATGGAATTTCTCAACAGCTCATTCTTACAGACAGCGTCTGTAAACAACTCACAGCTTATCATGAACATCTTTAATGTCAGCTGTAACAAGGAAGAGGGAATAACACTCACTCCCAAGTCTTATAATACATCTACATTTGAGATAACAGACGCTCAGAAGAACGGTCTTGTTGTAGGATTTGTAATTGTTCTGCCCGTACTTCTGATAGTATTCGGCATAATCATCTGGGTAAGACGTCTGCATAGGTAAGCGAAAGGTCAGCAATGAAGAAAAATACAAAAATAATACTCGGTTCGGTGATCGGTCTGGCGGTACTCGGTGCGGCAACGCTCGCATTGGTGCTGACCCAGCCGAAGGATGATACTGCCGATTCTGATACGTCAAGCGATACATCGGTCAGCATCACCGATTACGAAACCGACGATATTTCAACGCTCACTGTAACAAATGAGAGCGGAGAATATACGATAAATCGTTTAGGTAAGGAAAAATGGGGCATTGATTCGATCCCGGAGGCGCTTGCAAACAGCAGTTCGTATTCAAACGCTATGAGCAGCGCCGGGGGCATGAGCGCAAAGCAGGTAGTTGAGGAAAACGCAACGGATCTTGCAAAATACGGCTTTGACAAGCCTACAGCCACGATAAAGATGACATTCAAGGATAATAAGGCTGATGATGTAACCTGTCTTGTCGGCATCAAGTACGAGGGTGAAAACTCGTGGTATGTAAAGACAGACAAGAGCAATACGGTATATCTTGTATCAAATTCAGGCGTGAGCTTTGCTATGAACGATAAGCTGTCCTATGTCAACAAGTCAACGCTTGTTGCGTCTTACGACTCGAAAAACGATACGGTAAACAGAGTGCGTGTTGAGCGAAAGGATCTTGAAAAGGATATAGTTCTTGACAAGCTACCCGAGGAAAAAGAAAAAGAGTTTTCGTCTACCTATGTGGCATATGCAATGTCAAGCCACAACGGCATACTTGCCGATGATGAGCTTGACCAGAAGGTGGTTTACGGTCTGTACGGAATTTCCGCGTCCGATGTGTTCGCGGTTTCTCCCACAGATGAACAGAAGAAGCAGGCGGGTCTTGATGATCCGGACTGCACTGTCACAATGGTAAGCAACGAGGATACGGTCACGAAGCTTTCGATAGGCTCGGCGGTATACAATGTTACAAAGAATGAAGAAACCGGCGAAGAGATAAAGACTATTACCGGATATTACGGTATGCTGTCGGACAAGGATGCAATTTATGTGTTCTCACCCGATGATCTGCCGTGGCTGACGGTAACACCGGAGGGCATACTCTATAAGCTTTTCTTAACGCCTTATATCTATTATCTTGACGGCGTTACTATCTATGACAGCGACCGCAAGGCTTATGACTTCAAGATCGTCGGAGATGCAGACAACGCAAGCTTCAGCTATGACGGCAAGGAAGTTGATGCGGCTAAGTTCAAGTCGTTCTATCAGTATCTGCTGTCGGCATATGCAGAGCAGATATATCTTGATGATCTGACTGATGACAACAAGTTCATAGCCGGTATCACATATGATCACCGCGAAGAGGGCAAGGAAAACGATGCAGTTGAGTTCTACTCCAGCGAAAGCGACAGAACCTGCATTATAGTTGTAAACGGCGATGTACGTTACAAGGTAAGGCAGATATATGCAACAAGACTTCTTGAAAATCTGAATGCGCTTCTCACAGGCGGAGAAATAGTTTCAGAGTTCTGATGCCATAGGGCATTATTATTGGTATGTGACGAATGGGGGCGGATCTTAAATTTTGCACGGGATCTGTCCGTCACATAATGACCGTTAGTGCAACGGCGGAGGTTATTATGACAGAGCAGGAATTTTTCACCTACAAAGGTCTTCCTCTTGTAAGGAAAGACAACACTATCTATTATGGCAATATGTCAGATAAGTACGTTGCAATGCTGACCGTATTATCCACGCACAAGGTCAAGGATCTTGAAATAGCGGACAAGACAAGGGTACAGCTGATGAGCACAGACCCTACTGTTCCCGCTACAGAGATAATCGCAAAGACCAGTGAAAGAGGCAGCCTTTACGAAGCGCTTGATGTTGCAAGTATATGGCTTTCAAAGAATAACTAAAAATCAACTCCGTTGTACTTAGTACAGCGGAGTTGATTTTTTTGCAGTAAAATACCCCGTGCTTGTTGCACAGGGTATTTGTGTTCTCGTTATTATCAATTACTTGAGCAGTATGATCTTACCGATAAGAGGAAGCTCCTTAGCCTGACCCTGAGCGGCATTTATGATACCCATGATCATAAGTATCAGTTCAAAGACAGAAGCTACAAAACCGATGATAGGTCCTAAGATCCAACCTACAACAGGAATTATAGAGAT
>ULXP01063122.1_pt1 | contig 42293 bp, 29 predicted proteins | sample 1961351 | NCBI WGS metagenome assembly ULXP01 (sample SAMEA4835840, study PRJEB28245) | human gut metagenome | biome: gut microbiome; material: fecal sample | place: Denmark | collected 2008 | reverse complement strand
TAGAATTAAAGAATTCTCCCCCTGATTTATCGGGTGAGCCCCGAAAGCCCCACGCCGATGTATATAATACAACCTTTCACCCCGTGACACTAAAGTCACAGAAGAAATAAGGCTGTATGCAAAATACACCTCATGAGACGTTCCCGTTGCTTTGTTTTTGACAGACACATGGAATTTGCGAAGTTCTAATAGCGTCAAAACCAAAGCGTACAGTTACGCCTTTATGTATACATGTCCACCCCACCTTAACCCATTTGGAGCTTTCAGCAAGGATAAGACATGGCAAAAGTAGCAATATTTTCTGAATTCACAAAAAAAAATGAAAGGGAAATATTCTCCAGAGTGATTTATACACATTATATAATATAAAACACATTCAATTTCAGCTGCGAAAACAAAGCATCTGCATTTGTTTGCATCAAGACTTTACGTGTTAACAGATAGTTGACATGCCGTGTCAAAAACAACGTGGCAAGACTCCGCACCATTCAAATGCAACACCATTCCATACACAAAAAACGGCATTTCTTGCCAACATCAGCGCACGTATCACTCCATTTTCGGGCCGAGGCAAATATTTCCCCACCTTTTGTGTGCTTTTTTCCACGGGAATTATGTACCTTTGCAGCACACTAACAACAATGAGCCGAAACCTTATAAAATAAATAAAAATGCTGGAAAAGGAAAGACGCGAAGCTATCATACGCCTCATGAACGAGCAGGTAGTGCCCGCCGTGGGTTGTACCGAGCCGATGGCCGTTGCCCTCTGTGTGGCACGCGCCACGGAACTGTTGGGTCAGAGACCCGAGAAGATCAACGTATTGCTCTCGGGCAATATGCTGAAAAACGCCATGGGAGTGGGCATTCCCGGCACGGGCATGATCGGACTGCCCATCGCCATAGCCCTCGGTGCCATCGTTGGCAAGTCGGAGTACAAACTGGAGGTCATCAAAGACCTCACCCCTGAGACGCTGGCCGAAGGCAAGGAGTACATCAAGGGCGACCACATCACGATCGGCCTGAAGAACCAGTGCTGCGACAAACTCTACATCGAGGTAGAGGTCACGGCTGGCGACCACCGTGCACAGGCCATCATCATGCACACCCACACCAACTTCACACATGAGGAGCGTGACGGCGAGGTGCTGCTCGACAAGACTGTGGCCGCAACCGGCGAGCAGGGCACGCAAGCCCCGCAGCTGACTATGCAGATGGTATGGGAGTTTGCCACCGAGTCGCCGTTGGAGGAACTGGACTTCATCCGTGAGGCCCAGCGCCTGAACATCAACGCTGCCGAAGAGTCGCTCAAGGGCAACTACGGCCACTGCCTCGGTAAGACCATCGTGCGCCCGATGAGCCACGGCATCTTCGGCGACACCATCTACTCCCACATCATCGCCAAGACGGCCCTGGCCTGCGACGCGCGCATGGGTGGCGCGATGGTGCCCGTGATGAGCAATAGCGGCAGCGGCAACCAGGGCATCTGCGCCACCAATCCCGTGGTGGTCTTCGCACAGGAGAACAAGAACACGGACGAAGAGCTGGTACGCGCCCTCGCACTGAGCCACCTCACAGTCATCTACATCAAGCAGAGCCTCGGTCCGCTCTCGGCCCTCTGCGGATGCGTGGTAGCCAGTATTGGCGCCAGCAGCGGCATTGTCTATCTCATGGGAGGCAGCTACGAGCGCGCCTGCTATGCTGCCAAGAACATGATCGCCATCCTTACGGGTATGATTTGCGACGGCGCCAAGCCCAGCTGCTCTCTGAAGATCAGTTCCGGTGTCTCCGTCGCAGTCCTCTCGGCCACGATGGCTATGGAGGGACGCCACGTCACGGCGGCAGAAGGCATCATCGACGAGGATATCGACCAGTGTGTCCGCAACCTCACCCATATCGGCAAGGATGCGATGTCGGCCACCGACACGATGATCCTCGACATCATGACTCACAAGAAGCACTAAACCATCCTATCAATAAAATCCCCGCAAACGGATCTTCCATTTGCGGGGATTTTTGTTTTTTGTCGGTGTGCCAAGACTGTCGTCCTGGCACACCGCGTTTTTCTATGCGATAGGACGAGGCTTACTTCTTCAAGTCCTTCACGATGTCCATCGTGTCGCGAGCGATAACGATCTCCTCGTCGGTCGGGATCATCACCACCTTCACCTTGGAATCGTCGGCAGAGAGAATCTGCTCCTTGCCACGGACGTGGTTGCGCTCCTTGTCCATCTTCACGCCCAGGTACTCCATGTCCTGCAGGGAATCCCAGCGTACACCCTCCTGGTTCTCACCCACGCCAGCCGTCCAGACGATGATATCAACACCGTTCATGGCTGCTGCATAAGCACCAATGTACTTCTTGATACGGTAGTTGTACATCTCCAGAGCCAGATGAGCGCGCTTATCGCCATTGAAGTCAGCCTGCTCCACCTCGCGCATGTCCGAGCTGATGCCCGTGATGCCGAGCACACCACACTTCGTGTTGAGCCAGTCGGCCATCTCCTGCGGCTTCATGTCGAGCTTCTCCATGAGGTAAGTCACGGCAGAAGGATCGATGTCACCCGAGCGGCCACCCATCATCACACCAGCCAGCGGGGTCAGGCCCATAGAGGTGTCGATGACCTTGCCATACTTCACGGCAGCGACAGAGGCGCCATTGCCGATATGGCAGGTGATAATGCGCTGTTTCGTGATGTCCACACCCAGGAACTCGCAGACACGCTGACTGACGTAGCGGTGGCTCGTTCCATGGAAACCGTAGCGACGCACGTGGTACTTCTCGTACAGGTCATACGGGATGGCATAGAGATAAGCGTAGGGCGGCATCGTGCTGTGGAAAGCATTGTCGAAGACCGTCACCTGCGGCGTGTGCGGCATAAGTGCGTTGACGGCACGGATACCGCGCAAGTGGCCCAGGTTGTGTACCGGGGCGAGGTCGATCAGGCTCTCAATGCCCTTCTCCACCTCCGGCGTGACGAGGCAACTCTTCTCGAAAAGGTCGCCGCCCTGCACCACGCGGTGGCCGACAGCGTCGATCTCGTTGAGGTCCTTGATGGCGCCGATCTCCGGATCGAGCAGACACTTGAAGACCAGGGCCACACCCTCCTTATGGGTCGGCAGGTCGGCCATGATCTGCTTCTTGCTTCCATCGGCCAGCTTCACCTTGATAAAAGCCTCGTCGAGGCCGATACGCTCTACGCCACCCTGGGCAAGGACGCGCTCGCCGTCCATGTCGTAGAACTTGTACTTGATAGAACTGCTACCGCAGTTGAGAACCAATATTTTCATGTTCGCTAATTGATTAGTTCGTTGCGTTCTTGTACTTTAAGCCTTCTTGGCGTCCTGCGCCTGGCAGGCGGTGATGGCCACCATATAGTAGATGTCATCTACCGAGCAGCCACGGCTGAGGTCGTTGACCGGACGTGCGATACCCTGGAGGATCGGGCCGATAGCCACGGCACCACCCAGACGCTGCACGAGTTTGTAGCCGATGTTGCCCACCTCGAGGTTGGGCACAACGAGCACGTTGGCCTTGCCAGCCACCGAGCTTCCCGGCGCCTTCTTCGTAGCCACGGCGGGCACGAGGGCTGCGTCGGCCTGCAGCTCACCATCGACATGGAGTTCAGGATACTTCTCGTGGGCGATGCTCACGGCGTCCTTCACCTTGTCGATCACATAGACGCTCTTGCCCGTCTCCTTGTTGATGGCATCCTTGGCACTGCCCTTCGTGGAGTAGCTCAGCATGGCGATATACGGCTCGGTCATGCCCGCCACGCTATGTGCCGTCTGCGCCGTCGTATAAGCGATCTGCGCGAGCTGGTCGGCGGTAGGATTCGGCGTAACGGCGACGTCGCCCATCACGATCACACCATCGTTGCCCATTGCCTTCTCGTGGGTGAGCAGGAGCATGGCTCCACTGACGCAAGAGATGCCCGGTGCACACTTGATGATCTGCAGGGCGGGACGCAAAGTCTCTCCCGTGGTTGACAACGCACCCGAGATCTGGCCGTCGGCCCCCTCGGTCTTGATGATCATGCAGCCCAGATAGAGGTTGTTCTCCGTCACCAGCTTGCGGGCCTGCTCGATGGTCATGCCCTTCTTCTTGCGCAGCTCGGCAAGCTTCTCGGCATACTCCTCACAGCGGGGATTGTTCTTCGGATCGACAATAGTAGCCTTGTCGATGTTCTTCAGTCCCCACTCCTCGGCCTCCTTGCGGATGTTCTCCGGATTGCCGATCAAGATAATGTCGGCCAGTCCATCCTGCAATGCACGGTCAGCAGCCTTCAACGTGCGTTCCTCCTCGGCCTCCGGCAGCACGATGCGCTGCTTGTCGGATTGGGCGCGAGCAACAATTTGCTTTAATAAATCCATGGTTTTTAAATTATGATTGAGATGTTTCGTTCTCCTTAACCAAGGGCAAAGGTATGGAAAATTTTTCACATTCAAGTAAATACTGCGTTTTTTTTCACAAGATATTCACAAGAAAGGTTTTCCCCGCTTCTTTCTTCGTGCGCCCTATGGAAGGGCGTTTCGTAGCCGAAAGGACTTTTCCACCCATCATTTCCGACAAATCATGCAGGAATGTCGGGGAAAAGTAGTACTTTTGCCACAGTTAAACCAAAACATAGATATCTATGAAGATTGCTGTTTTCTGCTCCGCCAACGACGAGATCGATCCGGAATACTTCCGTTTGACGACTCAGTTGGGTGAATGGATGGCCCGCGAAGGCCACACCCTTGTCTTCGGCGGATGTGATTCTGGACTGATGGAGTGTGTGGCCCGTGCCGTCAAAGACCAGGGCGGGCGAACGATCGGTGTCATCCCGTCCATCGTCGAGCAGGGCGGACGACGCTCCCGTCACCTCGACGTCGAAATACCGTGCGACGACCTTTCCGACCGCAAGTCGCTGCTCATGGACCAGGCCGATGCCTTCATCGCCCTGCCCGGTGGCATCGGCACGCTCGACGAGATCTTCACCGTGGCGGCCTCCAAGACCATCGGCTACCATGGGCGCCCCGTCATCCTCTTTAATATCAATGGTTGCTGGGACGCGCTGACCACCCTGCTGGACGACCTTCAGCAGCGCGGACTCATGCGCGGAAGCTGGCGCTCCCACTTCATCGTGGCCGGCTCCCTCGACGACATACAAAAAGCATTATCCTAACTTCCTCAACAACTATGGACTCATATCTTCCCAAAAGCTACCCCTCCCTGATGGAAGGGAAAAAGATCCTCTATGTCCACGGCTTCCTCTCCGCAGGATCCACCCACACTGCCGACGTGCTGCGGCAGTTCATGCCCCGTGCCACGGTCCTGGCACCCGACCTCCCCGTCCATCCTGCAGAGGCAATGGCCCTGCTCAAGGAGACTGTGGAGAGCGAACGTCCCGACCTGATCATTGGCACCTCCATGGGAGGCATGTACACGGAGATGCTCTACGGCTTCGACCGTATCTGCGTCAATCCCGCCTTCGAGATGGGGGCTACGATGAGCGAGCATCAGATGATGGGGAAACAGACATTTCAAAATCCTCGTCAAGACGGCGTACAGGAGATCATCGTCACCAAGGCGCTGGTCAAGGAGTATCGTGAGATGACGGAGCACTGCTTCTCGCAAGTCACTGCCGAAGAGCAGCAGCGCGTCTTTGGCCTCTTCGGCGACGAAGACCCCATCGTCCACACCTACGACCTCTTCCTCCAGCACTACCCACAGGCCATCCACTTCCACGGCGAACACCGCCTGGTGGAGAAAGCCATCTACCACTATATCATCCCCATCGTCCGCCGGATCGATGACCGACAGACCGGGCGCAACCGCCCCACCGTGCTCATCCACTGGGACACGCTGGCCGACGCCTACGGCCAACCGAAATCGAGTCTCCACAAAGCCTACGAACAACTGCTGGAGCACTACAACGTCCACTTTGTCGTACCGGCTCCCACCTGCCACCCCGACCAACTGGCATCGCAGCAGGCTTGGATTGAGCGCGTCTTCAGTGCACCAGCCTGGAATCGCGTCATCTTCGCCAACAACCTGCAGCTCCTCTATGGTGACTACCTCATCTCCTCGTCCGAAACGCCCGATTTCATCGGTACTTCCCTGCGCTTCGGCAGCGACGAACTGAAGACCTGGGAGGACATCATTGTCTTCTTCGACCGACTGGGAGGACAATAGGGATCCGTCAAGCAATGTTGAGACGATAGAAGACCACATGGAATATATTACGGCGCAAGACCTATACCAACGGATAGAGGAAGCCCTGGCAGCGGAAGCGCAGGGCGTGGCGAATCACATCCTGCACGATACCCTCGTACTTTGTTGTCACGAGGGTCTTCGCCATACGCGACATGCCTTCGGCAACCTTAGTTCGCAGGTGGACTATCTCTGCCGCGATCGTCACATGGCAGCACAAGACGTGCTCGCCATCCAGCGAATGCGCCGTCATAGCAATAGCGACGAGCCCCTCTCACCAGAGGACCTGGGCTACGACTGCCGTGCACTGGCGTTGTTTGTCTCCGCCGTATTCCAAACTTCTGTCCCAGCCTCGTTGGTCGGGCGCATTCCCGCTACGGGAAGAGCAGCCCAGGGCAGCCCCATCAGCAGCTACACCTACCTCCGCTGCGTGGTGCGGTCGTTCGACGACGAGATCATCCACGCCACCGTTGTCAACCAAGACTGCGACGAGGAGGTGGTGACGATCGACTACCGCCACACGCCCGACTACATCGACTTTTCCTATCTCACCCGCATTCTACAGGAGGGCATGACGCTCAACCTCCTCGACTGCCATCGGGAGGATGAGCGTTTGATCCCGGGCCTCATCATCGTCGAACCCGACTATCTGCTGGACATCTCCGCCATCGCCTCCTGCTTCGAGGACTACGGCCACCACCCTTTGCTCTTCACTCTCCACCGGCTGAAAGAACGGCAGAACAGCAAACACATCTTGCTCGGTAACTTCGCAGGGAGTGCCCTCGACGACCTTATCAACCATGCACAGTACCGTTTCGCCGACACGCTGCAACGCAATTTCCGCGAGAAGGCTATCGAGTACGCCTGCTGCCCCGACTTCGACCCCAGCGAGTTTAAAAAGCTTGCCGAGTCGCAAGTGAACAACATGCAGGCGGTCGTTGCCGAACTCTTTGGCAGATATAATAAGGAGAAGGCTATCCTCGAACCGAGTTTCATCTGCGAGAAATTGGGCATCCAGGGACGCGTCGACCTCATGACGACCGACCTGCGACTGCTTGTGGAGCAGAAATCGGGACAAAACTACTTCCTCAAGCGCCACACGCGCAACCGCTATGGTTCGCTTCATGTCGAGAAACACTACGTCCAGGTGTTGCTCTACTTCGGCGTCTTGAGCTACAATTTCGGCCTCAGCCCAAAACATGCCGACATCTATCTGCTTTACTCAAAATACCCGCTGCCCGACGGTCTGATGCAAGTGGAGCCGCTCAGAAAGCTCCTACGCGAAGCACTGAAGTATCGCAACCAAGTCGTCGCCTTGGAGTATTGGATGGCATTCCACGGACTGGAGCGTATTCTCCCCCACCTCCATGTCTCCACGCTCAATACGGAGCACCTCGACGACTACTTCTTCCATGCATACCTACAACCTCAGATCGAGGCCGTTACTACGCCGCTACAAACGATGAAACCGCTCGAAAGAGCCTATTTCTGCCGTATGATACGCTTTGTGATGCGGGAGCAGATCGTCGCCAAGGTTGGCTCACAGGAGGGTGTGGGTTCGGCAGGTGCCGACTTATGGAACATGCCACTGAGCATGAAGCGGGAGACAGGCAATATCTTTACCCGTCTGCGCATCGTTGACAAAAAATCGGATGGCACGGGAGGCTACGACACCTTCACGCTCCTTATCCCCAAACAAGAGGATGATTTCCTGCCTAACTTCCGACGTGGAGACATGGTCTATCTCTACGCTTACGACCAAGACAAGGCTCCAGACGTGAGGCGTAGCATACTCCACAAGGGTACGCTCCAGGAAATCACACCCACCCAGCTCGTCGTCCATCTCAACGACGGACAACAGAACCCACATATCCTCCAAGTAGATGACGACAAGCGGTGGTACTGCCTTGAGCATGCGGGCAGCGACATCGGATCTACCTCGGCGATGGGCGGGCTCTACACCTTTGCCACGGCACCTGAGGCACGCCGCGACGTACTACTCGCAAAGCGACCTCCCATGGCAGACAAAACCCTGCGATTATCCCAAAGCTACAATAAAAACTACGATGAAATCGTGGAAAAAGCGAAGCAGGCGCAGGACTACTTCCTACTTGTAGGTCCTCCTGGTACGGGCAAGACCTCGATGGCGCTTCAGTATCTGGTGCGCGAACTGATCCTGCTGCCCACTCCCGAGAGCCCCACGGGTGGCAATGGGTTGTTGCTCTCCTACACCCACCGCGCCGTGGACGAGATCTGCGGCATGCTTGTGGACAACGACATCGACTTCATCCGTTTGGGTAGCGCCTACAGCTGCGACCCACGGTACCAGTCTCACCTTCTGAGCGAGCGACTGACGGCGCGGCCTACCCTGTCGGCTATCAAGGCGATCATCGACCAGACCTCCCTCGTCGTGGCTACAACGAGAACCCTTGCGGCCCGCCCCTTCCTCTTCCAGGTGAAGCACTTCGATGTGGCGATCATCGATGAGGCAAGCCAGATCCTCGAACCCAACCTCATGGGCATCCTCGGAGCTCACTACAACGGACGCTGCTGCATCGACAAGTTTGTGCTGATTGGCGACCACAAGCAGTTGCCTGCTGTCGTGCAGCAGGATGCCGCCGAATCAGTCGTAGAGGAACCCATTCTCCAGGAGATCCAGCTTACCGACTGCCGCCACTCGCTCTTCGAACGGCTTATCAACACGGAACGAGCAGCCAAAAGGACCGATTTCATCGGCATCCTGCGTCGCCAAGGGCGCATGCATCCAGAGATAGCCGACTTCCCCAACCGTCGGTTCTACGAGCGCGAAAACCTTCTCTGCGTCCCGCTGCCCCACCAGTTGGAGGACACCATCTACCCATCCGTGCCCTCCTCCGCTCAGCAGACCTTGTCGCCCCTGAGCCGTCTGCTCATGAAAAACCGTCGTCTCTTCTTCCCGTCCAAAAACTGTAGGCAGGCGGGAGTGAGCGAGAAAGTAAATACGGAGGAGGCACGTATCGTGGCACAACTGCTCAAGACGATCCACACGCTCTCCGGCACGAACTTCGACCCGTCCAAAACCGTCGGTGTCATCGTGCCTTACCGCAATCAGATAGCGATGATACGGCAAGAAATCAATCGTCTGGACATTCCCAGCCTCATCCCCATCAGCATCGACACCGTGGAGCGATACCAGGGGTCTCAGCGCGACATCATCATCTACTCCTTCACCGTCCAAAACCGCTACCAGCTCGACTTCCTCACCAGCAACTGCTTTGTGGAGGACGGCAAAGTGATTGACCGCAAACTCAACGTCGCCCTAACGCGAGCCAGAAAACAACTGATCATCACAGGCAATGAGGCCATTCTGCGTCAAAACGCCCTCTTCAAAGACCTCATCGACGACATGCCTCGCCATGAGATCTAAGTCTTCTCCTGTTTATTCTGTAGGCTTCACCACAGCTCGCCACTCCATAAACTGCTTGGTCACCTCCCCGTCGTGATGGTCGAGGAAGAGGCTATGGCCCGTGTCAAGGGTGGCGATAGCCTGCATGTCGTCAGCGTCGAGTTCGAAATCAAACAGATTCAGATTCTCCTGCATCCGTTCCTTATGGACGGTCTTCGGGATGATGATCACATCGTTCTGCAACAACCAGCGCAGCGCCACTTGCGCCGCCGTCTTGCCGTGCTTCTCTCCTATCCGTGTAAGGGTCGGATTGGAGAACAGTCCGTTGGCACCCTCTGCCAAAGGAGCCCACGCCATGAGACGCATACCCAACTCATCCATGAATCTGCGTGTCTCGCGCTGCTGGTCGAAGACATGCGTCTCCATCTGATTAACCATCGGTGCAATCTCCATGTTGGAGGCAAGGTCAACCAAATGGTCTGGGAAGAAATTGCTCACGCCGATGGCACGGAGCTTGCCGGCTTTGTAGGCCTTCTCCAAGTCGCGATAGGCCCCATAGCGGTCGCAGTAAGGCTGGTGAAGAAGCATGAGGTCGATATGGTCCGTCTGCAGTTTGCGCAGACTCTCGTCGATGCTCTTCATGGTCTGGCCCTCGCCATAATTGGAAGGCCACACCTTTGAAACAAGGAATAGATCATCACGGCTTACGCCACTCTTTCTCCACGCGCTGCCCACAGCCTCCTCATTGAGATAAGCCTGAGCCGTATCGATCATCCGATAGCCCACATTGATGGCATCCACTACCAGACCCTCACACTCCTCAGGCTCCACCTGATAAACACCATATCCCACCTGTGGCATTTCCACACCATTGCTTAACTTTACCGTTTCCATATTGTTCTGTTATTGGTTACTGTCAATTGCATAAAAGAAGCGCCCATTGCCTTCACCTGCAAAGGTATGCATTTTTCCGCAAACGACACATTGAGAGCTATCTGTTTCAGATATTTTTTACTAAAGTATCACTGTCATGGAATGGAATATCTTTGGAATAGAATATCATCGCAGTACAGCATTGAGAATCAACCATCAATTGGCAGAAAGTTTGTTTCCTCCCGAGGTTGCAAAATTTCTCCCCGAGAAACACAGTTTTTTACATGACGGTTACTTCGGTTACTCCGGTTACTTTCGGTCTTTTTGGGGGTCATCCGAAGAATACATGATTAGGCTTTGCACACGCCTCCGACAGCCGAACGATCTACACCTTAGACCGAGAGTTGAGTCGATCACAGAAGAATATGCCACGATGATAGGTGCAAGCGCATTCACCGTTCTTTCATCGTCAACATTCGCTACATCGATTATAATAGCTCTTCTTGTTTTAAAATATCTTAATATCCCACTTTATGCTCAATGTTTATTTGGCTGTATGTGTCGAAAAGTGTAGTTTTGCATTGACGTCATGTGTCAGAAAGTGTAAACTCTCGACGTTGTCATGTGTCGAAAAATGTGATAATCTGACTATTTTATGTGTCTAAACGTGTAAAGATATGAAGAGAAAGATATATGCTAAGCTTGTGGAATGGAAGCATCAAGAGCATCATAAGCCGTTGATATTAAACGGAGTAAGACAATGTGGAAAGACTTATATTCTTAAAGAATTCGGTCAAGCAGAGTTTGATAATCTTGCTTATGTAAGTTGCGATAGGAATGATAACCTGCAAGCCATCTATGAAGGCGACTTCGATACGGCGAGAATCATTCGAGGGTTAAGTGCTTTGACTGGCGTGGATGTAGTCCCTGGCAAAACCCTTATATTCTTGGATGAGGTGCAAGCATTCCCACAGGCGTTGGAAGCTTTGAAGTATTTCTGCGAAGATGCTCCAGAGTATCATATTGTGGTGGCTGGTTCGCTGTTGGGGGTTGCCCTGCATGCAGGTGTGTCATTTCCCGTAGGCAAGGTTCAGACAATGCGTCTATTCCCTATGGATTTTGAAGAATTTCTTATGGCTATGGGAGAGGACCGGCTGCTCAAGCTGATGCACAGCAAGGATTATGCATTGATGAATGCGTTCCACGAAAAACTAAAAGACTATTTGCGTCAATACTATTACGTGGGCGGAATGCCTGAAGTTGTGAAGATGTATGTGGAAAACAAATTGCTCGGCCAAGTGCGCACTATTCAGAACGAAATTCTCTCCAATTATGCAAGCGACTTCTCCAAGCATGCTCCTGCACAGGAGGTGCCTCGCATAGATATGGTATGGCAGTCCATACTCGGTCAGCTTTCGAAAGAGAATAAGAAGTTTGTCTATGGGGTATTGAAGAAGGGTGGCAGAGCCAAGGAATTTGAGTTAGCCATACAGTGGTTAGTGGATGCCGGTTTGGTTTATAAAATAACTAAGGTGACAAAGCCTGAGTTGCCGTTGAAGTTTTATGAAGACTTGTCGGCATTCAAGTTGTATCTGTGCGATTGTGGACTGATGGGAGCTATGGCTGATACCGCAGCAAAGGATGTGTTGCTTGGAGATAACGTATTCACGGAGTATAAAGGAGCGTTCACTGAACAGTATGTCCTTCAGCAGTTGCTTGCATCGGGTATTACCCACATCTATTATTACAGTTCTGATACTTCTCGTATGGAAATGGATTTCCTTGTTCAGCGTGACGGGGCATTATTGCCTATAGAAGTAAAAGGCGGTACAAGCATCAAAGCCACCTCATTGCATAACTATCTTAAGGCGCACCCTGACATATCTGCCATCCGTTATTCTATGTTGCCTTATCGTCAACAAGAGAATATCTCCAACATGCCGCTCTATGGAGCCTTTCTGCGTTCATAATGTTGTGTGAAACCATTGCTGTTGCTCCCTCGTCTCTTTTCGTGCAAGCATCGTAAAGTTGATGTTTCAGAAGACAATATTTGCATTTCTGATGCTCAATACCATGAGTTGAGCGCACAACAAAATCTTTGGTGCGAATTTCTGGCGCGGGGGCAATCCACGGAGAATTCCCCCTGCGCCCAAAAATCTCATATATCTTCGTCTGTTAAAAATAATCGTTGTATCTTTGCAACGTCATTATGCCATAATTGGCTTTTGACAGACATAATTTGGAGGCGGTTCGCTTTATCCTATCACAAAGATAACAGTGATACAGGCTCACGCTCTCTCTTATGCCTATGTTTAATTTCTAAAGTTGCTTTCCTTTGGGCTTGAGGAAAGAACATAAAGAAAGGTTATGTTAAGTTTATTGGGTATTATTGTATTAGCATTAATTATTTGCTGCTTGTTAGGCAAATTGATGAACAAGTCAAAGAAGGCGACCCAAGCCATGCTTATCTTTGATATGAACAAGTATGGTCCCGATTCGTTTTCCACGATTGCGACTGTTACTCTGCTTGTGAAGCAGATGTTTAAAGACGAAGGCATTAAAAAGGCTGACGTGGATTTAGTGTACGAGATCGGTAACAGGTATCAAGGCACTGTGACTTTTGACGGCAATACCTACGACATCACTGTTATTGCAGATAGAACGGGAAGTGTTCAGTACAAGATAAACGGATTATTATAAACATCCCTCTTTAAATAACTGCCTACAAGGTGGACAGACTGACTGAAAAGGAAGGCTTCACCCTGGCAGGACTGCTGATGTTTGGAAAGGCCGACTCCATTACAGACGATGCCTGCGCTCCGCATTTCTTTCTCGACTATAGAGAATACGGTGAGGAGAGCACAGCCTCCCGATGGATAGACCGCATCTGTCCTGACGGCACATGGGAAGCCAATCTCTTTCAGTTCTACAGGCGGGTGCTTCCGAAGTTGCAGGAAATCCTGCCTATACCCTTCCACTTGGAAGGCGAAACGAGAAAGGACGAAACGCCAGCGCACGTGGCAGTCAGAGAAGCGTTGATCAACACATTGGTTCATGCCGACTATTCCATAAAATGCATCGACAGTGATTACACGGAGCAAGAGTAAACTTGTGTTTTCAAATCCCGGTTGTCTGTTGGTGTCGAAGCAACAGTTCTATGACGGTGGCGACAGCGTTTGCCGAAATCTCGCCTTGCAAAAGATGTTTATGATGTTTGGCAAAGCAGAAAAGGCGGGAAGCGGCGCCGACAAAATCATATCGGGTTGGAGAGAAGCAAACTGGATTGCGCCCATGCTCGAAGAGAGAAACCGTCCAGACACAGTTGTGCTAACCCTGCCACTCGTTTCCATTTTGGACGATAAGATTAAGGAAGAGTTAGTATCACTGTTTGGAGAGAACGTAATTCACATGGAACACAACAAGTTGTTGACATTAGCCTTTGCTCTGACAGAGGATGTTGTGTCAAATGAACGTCTGAGATTCTCTCTCAACATGCATAAGTACGACATTTCAAAGATGCTGAAGGACTTGTGTGCTGAAGGGTTTCTCGTTTCTGACGGAATCGGACGAGGCACTACTTATCAGCTGAACAAAGGAGAAATCCTTACTAACAACAGTGCTAATGTGGTAAGCTCCAGCTCTAATGTGGAAAGCTCAAGTTCTAATGTGGAAAGCTCGGACTGTAAAAAGAGACTGAAAAAGAGATGCAGCCGGAATGAACTGTTTAACATGATAGTTGAATGTGCGAGCGAATGGATATCATTAGAAGAAATAGCACGTGAGGTTCAAAGGAGTGCAAAGTATCTTAATAATAATATCATTAACAATGATGGTGGACAATGGACTTTTGAAGCGACTATTTCCTATTTCCAACCATCCTGCACAAAAATATAAAAGAACTGACAAACAACAAGGTGAACAACAAGAGGCTGATCATGCAGATGGTGTTGAATCTGTTCATGTTGAAAAATCACCAATTCCTTAACATGACCTGAGTAACGTGTTAAAGAATCCCGATTTTCTTAACATGACATGAATAACGTGTTAAGAAAATCCGATTTCTTTAACATGAAGTGCTGACGATAGAAACGGAGAACATAAGAACAGAAGGTAAATGAGATATAAAGGCAAAAGTGTGGAAATAATAGGCAGCAAGACCTTGTTCGGCAAGGAAACGCTGTGGGTGCATGTGCTGTAAGACAACACCTTCATGCAGGTGCAACGCACGGACGTGGTGGAAGATGATATAAACACTGTCGGTTCGGGCATGGCATATGTGCGCTACGTCTCTATCGCGGCCAGAATAAAAGAGGAGATGGCGCAGAAACGACTGCTTGCCCCTTACGAAAGTAGTCTGATACCATTGTCTCACCAGATACTTGTGCTGGAAAAAGTGATACAGGGCGTACAGACTCAAGTCAAATCCGACATCATTCAACGCTTTGGGGAAAATGTCTTTTAAACATAATAGTAATTGAGTCGTAAGCGTGCTCTGTCACGCACCTTCGCAACTGGTGAACGAAAAATCTCCGTTTTATTTCCTTGATGGCAAAAGCAAAGCATACGCAACTAGGGAAAGCACCTTGCTTGAAGTATACATAAAAGACAAAGCCACTTTACGAAATAGCAAGCTATCATGCAAGAGAAAAACTGGGCACATAGTGGAATCATGACAATGACTTTTTTCAAAAAAGCGAGGATAAACGTGAACTTTTTCTAATATTTGTTTGCCATTAAAAAAAATAGTCGTACCTTTGTAATTGGACAACCATATCTCGTCCGGAATGTAATTGCAAGACGAGTTCTTGCCTACTACACGACGAGGCAGCTCACGTCGTTCAGAGTGTGGAAAATCGCAAGAGGCCTCTACACTGCATAATCCGCCCCATACCCGTTCAGTTTCCGGAGGTGCTCCAAGGCACCAGTGAAGCATGAAAATGCATCATTTTGACGTCCGTTCGCCTGTAAAAAGGATGAACAAATGGACAAATTGACTGTTGAAACGACTTTTCCCCGGAGCAAACCCGTTCACTTCCCAGGAGTGGTGACGGCGAAGCCCTTTTTCTGGAGCATATCCGTTCAATTGGATAACGGCATCGGTTTTTCCCCGCTGCATCCCCGTTCACTTCATGCTGAAAACGGAGGATATCCACCCAAAACGGGGACATCCGTTCACTTTTCTGGTTCTTTAGTCTAATGGCGTTGCACAATTAGTCATTTCTGTGGGTTTCTGTACTTTTTATGATGCTTTTTTGGCGCATGGAGGTCCCTTTCAACTCAAAGCGCACGCTTGTGTGCACCAACCGGTCGAGGATGGCGTCTGCCGCGGTGGTGTTTCCCTTCATCACGTCATACCAGTTACAACTCAACAAATAACCATATTTAAAGAACTGATAATTTTCTCACGTTCACCGCTGCTTTTTGTAGAAAGGCGCAAAAGCGGAAGACCATAGTTTGAAAGGATATGATCTTTCATCAAGTCGCGCTGATGTTGTTCCGTATCGTCATTGTGATAGGAGTAGCCGTCCGTCTCAATGGCAAGTACGGGCTGCTTGCTCACTCGGTTGATGATGAGAAAATCCAGATGTGTATTGTAGTTGGAAGCATACTTCAGTTCTTCTGCCGACATCATGGAAGTGTCTTTCACAACTTGACGCAAAGGAACATGGCACAGCACTTTCAAGAAATTATATGCGGCATCGGATGCCAATACTTCACCAATCAAGGAATAGGTCAAGTTCTCTGATACATACTCCGATATTTGCGGATGATTTTCAAGAAATGCCATTCGTTGCTCCGTATATTGTTCATAGAGATAGTCGAAGATGGAAGCCAACTTGCTCTCCGTCACCATACAGTTGTTGTAGGCGATATAGTCTAGCAAGTCCATGATGTTACTGTGTTTCTTCTGTTCGTTTCCTGTCACAACAAGACAGAAACGCTTTTGCGCTCTCGATACAGCCACGTTCAACATTTTGGCATCATCGGCAAACTCCGAAATCTGGTTGTCTACCACACTCATGATGATGGTATCTTCTTCGCGACCTTGGTATTTATGTATCGTGCCAGCCTTCATGTTGTTCAGTTGACGGTTGAAAGCATCCACTTGATTATTGTAAGGCGTGACGATACCGATGCTTCCTACATCTGATAATATAGGTAGCACTTCTTCCTTCACAACATCAATCTCTCGTTGGTTGAAATTCCCAATGGCATGGTTGCCCTTGGCGGTCTTGAAAGCCGACAATACATTCTCCTCGCCTTTGTCTTCCGTCATAACCAACAGATTGCCACCATAGAATTTCTGGTTACAGAAATTGATGATACGTGGATGGCAACGGTAATGCTCCCGTAACATCGTCTCCGTCACATTGGGGATAACCCTCAGCACCGACTCCAAGAAACTATATTCAGCACAGTCATAACCATCTGCGATGTTATATGGCTTTAATATCTCTCTGAGCTTCATGCGGTCTTCTTCAGTTTCTACATTCGGCAATTGCTTTGTGTCGCCCACAATCACAGCATTCTTAGCACAGGTAAGTGCCAAAGTGCCTGTATCTGACGACACCTGCGATGCCTCGTCCATGATGAGATAGTCGTAAGGTGCATCTCCAAACATACACGATCTTGCTGAGAAAGTGGTACTGAGTACAACTGGGTATTGTTTTTGGAACTCGTCAGTTTGAAAGCGCAAGTTATCTGTGCCGGCAAAGACAGCTCTACCTTTCTTGTATTTGTCATGCAGTGATGCCTCCAATAATGTAAGCGAACAGTCCGTGAGTGTCTTTGTCAGATTCTTAGCATCGTATGTTCGTAATTGCTGTTCCTTGTCAGCTATCTCGGCAGCAAGTTCCTTGCAACGATTGACATAATAGAGAATTTGCAGCTCTATTATCAGCGGTTGCAGATTGGCGGTATCGAAACTGTTCCGTATGTGCCATTTGTATTTGCACATCAGTTTCATCCACCACAACTTGATGCGTTGGAATATGCCAAACTGCTTCACATCCACACCTTCTGCCATAGACTGCAGTTTCAGCCAAAGCCAGATAACACAAGACGATTTGGCACTACTATAGGAATCTTCACTATCCGAGAAGTCTTGTTCCAACTTAAAATGTTCCCATTCCAGTTCTACTGCTTGCAGTTCTTGACGCAATTCTGCCAACTTGTTTTGCAGGGCATACACTCTGTCAAGTTGATGGAGTGCGTCATGCAGTGTCCGTTTTGTCTTGATGCTATCTTGCAAAGGCAAGTTCCACTGTTCCAACTCCAATGGCAAGGTTGGTTGATTGGCTATGAAGTGCTCTTTGTTATCCTTGTTGCCCAAAGCCGCTGCGATAAAACCAACACCATATTTTTCCAACTTCTCCTGTACGTTAGTCGTGGCAGAATTGTTGTTCGACACCACCATTACAGTCTTCCCTTGTCTAACAATATTGGCTATTATGTTCAAGATTGTTTGCGTTTTACCTGTACCCGGAGGACCTTGAATGACGCTAATCTGATGTTCAAAAGCATTGGACACGGCTATCTTTTGACTTGTATTGCAGCCGAATGGATATATCAAGTCAGAGTGGCTCAGTTTCTTTGGTTTGTTTTTTGCAGGATTGAGATAACAAGCGGCTGCCAAGTCATCGGCAATGAAATCCACCTTATTATATATACTAGACAAAAAACCATTTGGATGCTGTTCGTCCTTGCCCAAAGTGTTGATGGTTGCCACATTCTTCATATAGACAAACACATCCTTGCTCACAGCCTCTTGGAGACAAGATTGAGTAACAACAATTCTGCCAGCTGCATCATCCTGCACAAAACCATTGTTGTAGATGACCCTCCAACAGGAATGCCCTTTATTATCAAATCTCCAAATTTCTCGGATGCCATTCTTCAATATGCCCTCCATCAGCACCTTGCATTGTGTCGGGTCTTTCCATTCTGGATTGCTGAGCCAAACCACCTTGTCACGCCCATAATTATAGGTGCGCCCGTTGTTTTTGAAACGCACGCTATATCCATTGCTGCCATTCCATTGTATGGCAGCAATCTGCAAAGTCTTCGGCTCTCCATTGAGCAATATGAAGTGTTTTGATAAGTCCATAATATTGCTATTAAATTACAACATATAAACAACAACTTTATTATTAAAACTTTTAATTATTGCTATTCCAAAAAGGAAGTCCTATCTTATTATTGTCAAAATTATCATCTACAACTATTGCAGATACATATCTTGCACGTGTAACTGCGACATATAACTTACATCGTGTATTATCGGGAAGTTGATTTTGATTGGATGAAAGAAACTTGGATATTATGCGGTTTGTTGGAAATATTAAGCATGAGTCAGCAGACGCACCTTTGGCATCACCATAGTTGCATATAACAGGACCAACTGTCTCCTTATGTTTTTCATAGTTGCATATAACAGAACCAACTGTCTCCTTATGTTTTTTGTCCCATACAAGTACCAATGGCTCATACTGTGAAATATATGTAGGCACATCACTTCGCTTTATAAGGAACATACCTTTTTTGCCATGGAATTCATCTTGGCGTTTAATGCAATTTTCACATTGACATGGCATAGTTTTTGGAAAATCATCACCTATTACCAAGCTTGCAAAATCAGCAATTTCTTTGCCAAAACGATGCGAACAATTGAGTGTTGTATAATCAATATCTATTAAGCTTTGTCTTTTTTTATTGACCTCATTTTTGAGATATTCATCTATTCGACCTTTATATTTTTTCCATTTCACCCCAGGATTTGTCGAATATGTTTTTTGCCTAAGATCCCCACACATTATAACATATAGATTTTTTATCTTCAATAGTATCGAAATAATACTGTAATCCCATGCTGATAAGTCTTGTACTTCATCTATCAATATTGACGAAAAGATACTTTCAAGCCGACCTAAAAAGACTTTTGTCCTTTTTGTGTAACATTCGTAGGCAAACTCGCTAAGTTTATCAGAGTATATACGATTACTACCAGCAAGGTATTTCTTCTTAAGATCACCTGCTGTATAATTTTTCACATATCTACCATTTGCCGTTTTTATTGTGCCTGAAATTTCATTAACGAGCATTATACTAATAGTCTTACAACGTAAGTCTTCAATAACAGCTCCCATAAAAGGACGTATACAATAAGTCAACAAGAAATCAAACCATCCGCAAATCTTTATGTTGGATGGAACGAATCCTTGTTCCGCAATGAATCTATTTTTGATTTCTTGTTGGTTTTTCCGCGTATAGGTGATTATGGCAATCGACTTTTGATTATCATCTTTTGCCAAATCGCAGGCATGATGTACAAGAAATGTTGTTTTCCCTGCACCTGCCGCTGCTATATACAATTTGTTGTCGCTCATGTAATTTATTCTTTAGATACCCAATCGATGGCTTTAACTATATTTTCTGGGACTTTTAAATCAATATTGTCAATGCATTGAAGGAGTTTGTAACTCCATTCTGTCTTATTGTTCTCCATATAATTTACTAAATCTTCAACAGAATCATTGTCGCATTTCTTCTTTCGAAACAAATTCGACATTGATTGTAACTCTTTGGTATTGGCATTTACAAAACTCGGCTCCAAGGTTTTTAGATTTGTATTCGATTCAGCAAAGACCTCTATATTATCAGGAATATTTTCCAACCCCCTATGTTTGAGAAGAGCTTCAAAGGTATACCCATCATTGTCTGTTATTACGGCTACCTTTTTATGGAAATTTTTAAGTAGTTCTACATATTCCTTGAAAGCAACGCCACCGACTGCAATTAACTCAATGCCATCATTGAAAGGATGCTTTTTTTGATATTTTTTATAATAGTAATATGTAACCACCATTTCATCTGCGGGACCTTCAACAAGAATGACAGCCTTGCTAAGTATTAATCTCAATGTTGGATAGTGACATACCTTACTAAAGAATTTGTAACAAGAATCATCTTTGTTTAAAGCGTTCCTGGTCAAAGTATAATTTTTTCTTTCAAGCATAATCAAGTTAGAAAGATCCAGTTTGTTCGCAACAAAACTACTATGTGTCGTTATTAACACTTGTGTATTGCTTTCATCCAACAACCTCTCAATGTCGTTTAGCATTTCGTACATTTTTACATGAGAGAGATGTGTCTCAGGCTCTTCTATTATAACAACTTTGGGTCGGTTTTGCTTTTCTCCATTGCTCAATGCCAACAATGTTTTGAGATGACATATTTCTCCCGCCCCAGTTTGACTTACAGGTATGTTGTCAACAAAGGGACACATAATGTCTCGTTTTTCAATCTTTGATGTAACATCAACGGAAATGGACAAGCCTTGTTTCTTTTCCGCTATTTTTTCATTGATGCTGACTATTTCATCGTCTTCGTCGAATTTCTCTTTCAAATGCCTTAAACTGGTTTTTATAGCCGTCGTATCTTCTTCACCCAAATGCTTTTCAATTAACTGATTGATGTATTGATTGGAAGATGAACTGAAGTAAAGAGAAGTAGAGTCTACAATTTGTACAACAAACGGCATTTTGTAATGTACAACAGGCTGCTGTGAAAACCACATTCTTTCAATTTTATAATATTCGCATGGAATATTCAAATTGCTATTATTTTTTACCTCTTCATTGTATATTTCTGAATACGATTCATTAAAACATACTCTTAGGTATAAGCCACTCTTATGCTCATGTAAAGAGTTGTTCTCACCAGACAATTCCCCAAGATTATCATCTGTGAAATACACTTCTATCAATATTTCGGGCAAAATATGATTTACCTTATATTCTTGGATGCTTTCTATGTTGAATATGTGTGGAGTTACCTCAAACTTGTTTAGACCGTATCCTAAGGCAAGAGATACAGCTTCCATCAGTGTGGATTTTCCTACACCATTGTTTCCTACAATAATATTTTTGAACTTGTTGAACGCAATATTTGCATTTTTGATGCATTTGTAGTTTTTGATAACAACTCTTTCTATCATTCTTCAGTTTTGTTAATTGAAACATTAAAAGCCTTGCAACGCCTGTTCGTTTGATTGGAACGGCACAATGAGAAACGGTTGAACTTCTCGTAGATATCTAAGCCACGCCCCAGTGTGATAGTCCACCCCGTGTCCGTTTTTATCAGACGATCATGGTCTGCCTTAAAGTCGTAAGTGAACTCTATACCCATCGGCAATAACTCGTCGACCAAATCATTGAACGAGTCTATCACCTCAGCCACTTTCTCATCATCGTCATTTTGCGTGCTCAGATGAATTTTTATGGTGTCTTGCTGGGTTGACACATCTTTCACCATTTGTATGAAATCCACTAAATTGTCTATCTGATAAGGTTGGCGAATGAATGGGTCGGTTATACAGATTTCCTTTGCTGTTCGCAAATAATCACCAAACAAGTCTTTGTAAGTTACTCCACTCTGGTTCTCTCTTATGGAAATAGTCTTGGCAACAAGAGGTTTTATGCGAGGCCGAGAACCAGTCGTTCTTGTTTCGTGCTTATCTTCCTGTGCATCATTTTTATCCATATTCTGCCCTTCGTTATCCTCCGTCGTATGGGTTGACTTGTGCTCGATATTTTCAAGTGTTTCCACCTTTATGGTCTCGCCAGTTTTTAGCCATGTGTATTCAAACTTCGCTGGTTCCGCACAGAAAGTGCTGTCAATGATATATAGCTGGTCTTTAACTCGCTTGCGCCCTTCTGCAGCGAAGTCAATGATTTCTTTTGCTTCCTCATCCGTTATCTTACCATCAGGATAGATGAGTTTCATCATGCCAGAGAAAGTTTTACGGATGGCAAGGTGGTCGCGCTCAGAAAGCGACCCCGTCGAACTTGGCATAATCATTCAGCAATGCCGTACGATCATCATTGCGTAGAGCGTGTAACACAGCTGCTATGTAGTCTGTGATAAGACCATACCCCTTAGAGAAACTATTCTTTTTCAACATCTTGATCTCCCATCCTGGATTATACAGATGCATACGGTCAAGAAATGCTCCCTTGATGAAGGAAGTAGGAATACTCTCAAACAGATGGCTGTTCTTCAGCATATACGGAACGGTGTGTTTCGTATTGCCCACAAAAGACATAGATGCACTTGCCTCATGTGTACCCTTACCACGATTGAACGACTTGTTGGCAAGATAGTTCTGCATGGTATCGATAAGCACAGCGTCCACGCTACGCCCCTTCTGCTGCTCAAATTCATCCCATGCCACAACATCCCAATAACCCACAAGTCCAAGAATCTCCTTGTTACCTTGGATTTTTACAAACAAACGGGCAGAGGTTACGTCGCCTCCACTGACAAGCACACCGTATGGCGACAGTTCCTGGAACACATGAGACTTACCTGTTCCCTTTGGACCCAATTCCATGAAATTGAAGTTGTTCTCAACATGAGGGAGAAGACGAGCCAGCGTGATGAACTTCTCACGTCTGTTCATTGTCTCTGGATTAAGCCCCACAGTGTGTATCAGAAAATCTATCCATTCATCGGTAGCGAAGTTCTTTCGTTGGTCGATATAGTCTTGCAGGTCGATGTTTGAAATCTGAATAGGCTTCAATGTCTGTATTTCCCATCTCACCTTGATGTTCTCGCCACTGATATAACCCAGTGTGATGATGCACCACACACCGTTGCCGCTCAACAACTTCGGGTTATGGCGCACATAGTCGGTACCGATAGGAACCCCTGACAAACCAAGATTGGCAAAGGTTGCCTGATATTCATCATTCTTTTCATTCAGCACCACAGTAACCTTGTCGATAATACGGTGCTTGCCGCTCTCACGTATGAGTCCTTTTACAGATTCAGCTTCCGCACGGTGCACATAGTTGTTTTGGATAACCTGCTTCACCTTCTCTATGCCCTCGGTTATCACCTCCTCGTCATCGCTGGCGCAATACTGACCCAGAAGGTATTCCAACACGTATGTAGGCACGGGAAGTCCTCCCTTCACAAGGAACGCCAAGTCTTTTCTGACGACCTTGCCTATGAAGCAATCTATTATTTTCTGTTGTAAATCCATAAACCTTGATGACTGAATTAGAAACCAAAATCATTTTCTATCAACGTGTTGTTTGTCACATTCTCCTTTATTATAGGGTTCAATTCATCTGCGGCATCAAACACTTTCAGTTGCAACACCTTGGCATCAACATTCTTATTGAGCGTGAGGTCCACCTGTATCTTTCTGTTGTCCAAAGACGGGTCCGTCTTGTCGAGAAGGATATCCTTGACTGGTGTTACCGGCACATCGTTATGATACAGGGCAACCCTTATGGGGCGTTCCTTCATGTCCATAGACACAGCCTCTGTTTGCAGCATCTTGAATCTCAAGCGTGAAGCTTGCATAGAAAGTCGTCTGTCGAGAATCATCACGCCCACCATTGGCTTATTGTCGTCTCTTTCCAGACGGCTTGTTATTACGGGGATTATCAGTTCCTGCAATGCCGCACCGCCATGAGTGAACATATAACCGCCCGAGGGAGCCGCAAATCGATTTGTACCCTTTGGCACAGCTACCATCACATCGTCAACATTCACCATGCCCGACACCTCGCTTAGTGGAAATTTAACCACGCCACTAACTTCGTCTTTCGATTTAGTAAGATAATAACGTGTGCTGCGTTCAAGATAGTCCTCTTCGATTTTGTGCTTGTCCTTGTCGGCAAACATTATGTCGTTGAACAAGAAGCCGTGATCGCTTGTTACATAGACTTCCGTCACGCTGTAGGAGGCATGTATATGGGGAATCATCTTTTTCAATTCGGTGATAGCATCCCTGCAACTGTTCACTATTTGCTTGGCATTGCCGTCATGTCCTGTCTTGTCAATGACATCGTGAAAGATGTACACCAACGGATGCTTGAATATCTCATGGTTCTTCTCCTGGTTGTATTCCGCCACTGTTTCAAACGGCACACATACGGCTCCGTCACGATAGACCTGCAGATGCTCTGAGCGTTTCTGTGTCGTGTCGAGAATGTGGTCGTCCACAGCCATGCCTTGCTCTTCGCCCTTACCGTAAAGCTTCAGTTCACGATGCGGAAGCAACGATGGCTTAGAGTATTTGGTTTCAGATGGAAGCATAGCAATGGCTGGTTTCAGACTTGCAATATGCCTTGTTTTTGCCAGTTCGCCTATAAGCTCCTGTGCCACCTCGTATCTGAGTGCGTCACTCACAATCACTACTACTTTCTTATGTATGGACTTTATTTTCTCATCATAGAAATTGTATTGGCGCAACAAATGGACCTCGTCCATTCCTCCAGTTTCTTTCAGACATCTGGTCCACTCCAGATTAATTCGATTGCAAAGTTTGCTGTAGTTTTGGTCAAGACCACGTTTCACCTTCTGTACTGTGTCAAACAACTCGCTTGTTGGATCTATGCCAAAGTAAGTTTCGTTGGCCAGACGGTAGTATTGGTCTATAAAACAATAGTCCGATTCATATCTCATTACATACTCGTCGGCTGTGTTGAGCGTTAACGAACCGAGCGTGAGAGCCTTCTCGTAAAGCCTTGCCACGATGACTGCATAATCCATTACGGCAGTCATCATTGAGTTGGCGCTATGATTTAGCATCAAGTCCTCTATTCTGTTGATAACTTCCGCTGGTTCAGTTTCAATTTTCTCCTCCAAAAGAGTTTTAATGATCGGCACGCAAAGTGCTTCCGACAGATAATAGTAATTGGCATCCATGCCATACCAACGTATGATGTCAGCATCGCGCACTTCGCTGCCCAATTCATCGAAGAGTTCGGTGAGGGCTTCTGTTGTCTTTTCTTTACTAAGAGCCAACTCTAAGATACGGTTCATGTGCTGCAGGGCAACACTATCAGCGACTCTTAACTGCTTGTAGTCATCCGCAGCTATCGGAGCAAGGTTTTGCACTATGGCATTGTACTTGAAGACTTTCACAATCTGTGCCACCTTTTCTTTCCTATCATCATTATACGACACGCCAAAGGCCTCAGTAAGATGCTTGCCCAGAGCCTCCTGAGCATCCTTGCATCCTCGCAGTCTGACGTAAAAAACCTTTTGTTTACTGCTCTCTGATTTTCTGCCATACAAAAGCACTTTAAGGATGATGCTGTCCCAATCCAATATATTATGAGCACCCATAAAGTTACTTATGAAACCACGCACCATGATGTCGTGTGTTATGCTACCGTTCTGATAATACGGCATGAAGAAGCGCAACATCTTGTCCGACTGTAAAGAGATGACATTTCTCTCCACAAATCTTACCAATTGCCCGTCATTTGTAGGCAGCCCATATTGCTGCATGAATGCTGCATAATCTTGGCTATGATACTCCATATTAGCAGCAAGCACGTCCATAAGCGGGAACGAAGGCTGTAGCGATTTCTTTTTCAGCGGACTAAACTGATGACAATATATGACGACCTTGTCATATTGCCAGTCGTTGTCAAGTAGATATTTAGTAGTAAACCAATCTCCCTTGAAATCAACATACCGGTAGCCTGTTTTCCATTCTGCGCTTTCAAGCTCATCAATTAGCAAAGCGTTTATAGCGTCTTGGAAAATGAACAGAACTTTCAATTCTGGGTCACGGTCGAAGTATTCGTATATTTTCTTCTGTAATACGTTCATGTCGTTTCTACTTCAATTTCTGTAATACATCGCCAAACTTAGCATAGTTCACTACTACGCCATCGTCAAGGTCGAAGGCTATCTGCTTGTCAGCCACTTCATGCAGACGATCATGATACTCGCGACACTCTGCTAATTGTGTGTTCAGGCGGTCAAGCGCACGGCGTTCGGCTGTGCTGAGGTTGGCTGCATTTTCTTCCATTTCGTTTTGCTTCTGCACAAGCCACTCTATGTGTGGCAGCAGATACTTTGTGCGGATTTGCTCAGCTGTATAGGGTGTCATGCGATGCATGTAAGCAATGCACTGGAACGCACCCTTCTTTGAGCTGAAAAGCCAGTAGATGGGACGGTTCTGGTACATCTTCTTGTGGTATTTCCAGAAGTCCTTAACGAAGAAGTCATCAATACTCTTGCCAAGAGCAGCTTCAATGGTATTGAGGTTCTCCACCAGCCGCTCCTCGCCCAGTACAACTGCCAGCCATTTCTTGAAGCGCACCGTGGCATTGTCGGCAAAATCGGTATTCGATGGCATTAACGGAATGATACCGTCATCGTCGATTTCAAAACGAAAGTTTGGCACAAGAGCTTCATACTCTTTCAATCCATCGCCTTGGTTGGCAAGGATTAGACCGGGCTTGTCGATGCTATAGCGCCCCATCATACAGCCAACGGCATAGCTGATGAATTGCTTCACGATTACATCATCGTGCCATACTATATGTTGAGTATTGTTATTGTCTGCCATAATAATACATTATTATTTATTATTCCCATCTTCTCGATGCTGCAATCTGAAGATTTCCTTTTGCTTTTCTATCTCTCTTGTCAACTCTTCTTTAGTTGGCAAAAAAGTGAGATACTTGGCCTGATAGATATGTTTGTTGTCATTCAAAATGGAGTACTGGGCCATATCTTTGCTGGTATCAGAGCAAAGAATAAGCCCTACTGTAGGATGGTCACCCTCAGTACATTTCAGTTTGTCGTACATTCTGACATACATATCCATCTGCCCTACGTCTTGATGTGTTATCTGACCAATCTTCAAATCTACGAGCAAAAAGCATTTCAATATGTAATTGTAGAACACCAAGTCGATAAAGAAATCTCCCATATCTGTCCTAATGTGTTGCTGTCTTGCAACAAAGGCAAAGCCACGTCCCATCTCCATGATGAACTCCTGTATATGGTTGATAATGGCACTCTCCAACTTATTTTCGTTATAGGCACTATTTTGTGGTAGTCCTAGAAACTCTGCAACAACTGGATTCTTGATAAAATCAAATTTGTCTTTTTGAAAAGCCTTCGTTTTATCGACCATCTCATCAATCACTTTTTTTTGCAGGTTTGGTGGAGTCTGCATCAAGCGATAATAATATTGGGTGGATATGTTTCTTCCTAATGTGCGATAACTCCATTGGTTGTCAGCAGCAGCATTCATGTACCAAACTCGTGCTTGTTTGTCATCAACACGCATCAAACGTTCATAGTGCATCCATGACAATTGTGGGCGAAGTTCAAACATGTCTGCATCAGATTCGGCAAGCAGTGGTTGCCGAATTGATGGTGTGCGTTTTTCAAATTCGGCAAGCAGTGGTTGCCGAATCTGAAAATTTGAAAATTGTTTATAGAATTTTCGATAATTCTTGAGCGTGGTTTCCCCATATCCTTTACCAAAAGTTTTGGTAAGCTCTTGCGAAGCTATGCTTATGATTCTCTTGCCATACTCTGCACGGTCTTTTCCTTTTTGCTCTTGTAAGACGATACGTCTGCCTACCAACCAGTTACTGACAACAATCATCAAATTGGCAGTCTTATAAGTATGTTCCTTGGCTGTAGATATAATGTTGCGAACATCTTCTACGAAAGATGTTTCTTCTATAGTCAGCTCATATTTATCCTTGTCCATAATTCTCTTGTCTGTCATCATTATTTTTTATGAGTTCTCTTCTATACTTATTTCTCCCTGCTGAAGTATGGTGATTTCATTCAATGGAACATCGGGAGTCAGCTCGTCTTGCAAGCCATAGATGTCGATGAACTGGCGGTTGAGTTCTTCCTCGTTCTCGTGAAGCTGCTTGAACTTATGCTCCCACTTCTGCTTGTATTGCTCTATGCGCCATGCCAAGCTGTCGAACTGTGGGGCTGCAGGGTCGATGCAAAGGCGTTCGCCAGTCTCTTTGTAGTGATCCTCTACGAAGTTGTTGATATTGTCCATGTAGGTCTGCTCGTCTACAGACAATAGTTCGTTGCACTGGAAATCCCAGGAGGTTTCGTGAGCGTCCCAGTCTTGTTTACTAATCTTAACACATTCTTTTACTCTTTTTTTTATAATTATAGATCCCTTTTTTATTAAAGGTAAGGATAAAACATCTCCTGCAGTAGTGTTTATAGTAGGATTCATTAACCTAAGATAGCTGCATGCTATTTTTGTATTCAAAAAGCCTAATAAATAAAAGCTACATTTATATTCCGTGCTAAATATAGTAGGCGACCCTGAGCTATAAATAAAATCTGAATGTTTAATGCTAAAAGCTGCATATTGTGATGAAATTAAATTCCATGTAATACCTTCTTTATTCCAATAACTAGAATTTAAAAGCCCACCATGGCTATTGTAAAAATCACGTGCTTCTTTTGACCAATCAACAACATCCCATTCTATGCCGAAATATTTTCTAACTCCGCCTGCATTTGAGTATTTCGCCCACCTTGTACTATTATGATCAATTTCCCAAAAATATCTGACGTATTTTTCATTCCCATGAGTCTTGTTTCTTCCACCAGAGAAATATCCATAATCTAATATGGTTTTATTATCAAAAACTTCAGGTTTATTCACCCAATACCCAATCGGACTTCCCGGAATCTTCTCAAAGTTCTTCTGCTCAACGTTAGGATAATAAATGCGATTACCATCCTCAGAATAAGGGAGTTCTGTAACATCCTTTGTGTATTCCTTGAAGTTGTATTTAAAGTCATGATTAGACAAGGTCTGCTCAAAGAGCATACGTAGATGGCTTTGCTCAAACTCCTGGAATGTACGTTCTACCAAACGGAAATAAGTACCAGAAGCATTTGCATTACTTGTATTCTTTATGACAGCAGATGATGCTCCGAAGTCTGCACCAAATACACCGCGGCTAAGATGAAGCAAAGACTCGATGCTTTGATTTTCAATAATTATTTTGCGCAATCCTTCGAATGTACTAAGGAACATCCATGATGGGGGTACTATAAAACCATACCTGCCATTTGTGGCAACATGTTGTCCCGCCATTTCTATAAATACAGTTGCGAGGTCAGCTTTTCCTTCCGCATAGTAGTCCTTCACATACTTGCTCAGCACCTCATCAAACCTTCCGCTACCCATATACGGTGGATTCATACAAAGCGCAGCATATTTATGGGTTAGTGCAAGGATGATGCGCATATAAGGCATCAGCAGCATAATGGACGAAGGCACAATCTCGCCATTATCCAACTGCTCCTCATACTCCTGTGTACGAACCATCACGGCATTTCGGGTCTGCTCCGAAATGTCGAACTTCATAATGCTGCCAAGCGTGTTGGCATGGTCCATCAAAAGAATAGCATCGGTAAGTTCCTGCACCATGTCGGCATTGCCACCCAACAGATAGTGAGGAAGCGTTTCGCTAAGATACTCCTCGGCATTGCAAGCGTCGCCTTCGTCAGATATAGCCTCGGCTATAGGTCGCGGCATATCGTAGACGCGCGGCATCACCTTGGCGTCGAGAAAACTGTTGTCCTTTTGACAAGCCTTCATCAGGAGGGCAAACGTGGCAAGCTGCTTGGCACGGGTGTCGAGGTCGATGCCAAGGATATTTTTGCGGAGTATGCTGCTGATAGCCTGCGAACGGCTGTAGCCCTCCTCCACATAAAGAGAATAGAGCAAGTCGAAACACTCGTTGAGAATGTGTCCCGAGCCACAGGCAAGGTCGGCAACGGTAAGTTCAGCGAGGTCGTCCACCTTAAGAGTCGCATTTCCTGAAGGCGTGTCAACCAAGTATTTCCACTCGTCCTTCGCCTCGCAATACGGATTGTTGTCGATATAGATGCGGCCAACGGTGTTCTCCACCATATACTTCACAATCCAGTTGGGCGTGAATATCTGCGTGGCGGGAGCAATCTCGTCGGCATCATACTTGCCCTTCTTGGCAAAAGCCTCGTCCTTGCGGTCTGAGATATAGAACTGATAGAGCCAGCCGATCAGTTCGGCAGAGCGGAAATCATCGTCGGTGATGAATTCTGTGTCGTTAAGCATATTCACAAAGCCACCTTCCGCCAAGATATTCTGTGGCAGAAGCAACTCTGTGTAGTCGGCAATGGCTCCGAAGCACTTGTTGATGATAGGATTCTCATGGCAATAAGCCACTATCAGCAAGGCAAACTGCTCGTTGGTCTTGCTGTCGTCGTCAAGGAGAGCCATCAGCTTGTCATGCACGTCGGCTGCCATCTGAGGCATGCGTCCCTGGCGCGCCTCGCTCACAATGACTGGCACACGCACATCCTCGCTCTCATAAGTCAAGACAGGCGAAATGAAGCCCTGCTTCTGCATGATGCGGATAGCCATGAAGCGGTTGAACCATGTATAGGCAGCCTCTTCAGCCACCTGCTTGATGCCACGAGCCTGTATGTTGTTGTAAAGCGACATCCAACGGCTGTAAAAGTCAGTCGTTACGGTGTCTCCCATAAACACGGCACCGCCCTCCATCTTCTGGGGCATTTCAGCGGGTATGCCAGTCTTCAGGTCGAAGCCTATAGCCTGCAAGCGGTTTTTTACGCCCTGCATCAATATATTTCGAGCCTCGGTAGCGAAGCGTTTCAATCTGTTAGTATCCATATTATATAGTCCTATCCTATAATAATATCGTTATTGTCATCTATATACTGCATAAGTTCGGCTTTCAATCCTGCCAAGTATATGTCCACATCAGCCTCCGAACGCATTGGCTTTGTGGTATGCGTATTGAGATGCACAATCTTGCGCATTCTTGGCTTGGGCTGAGGACCGGCGGGATTTGGTGTGCTGCCACCATTACCACCAGGTGTTGATGGTGGAGGCGCAGGAATGGCGCTGTTGATTTTCTTCATCTCCTCCTCCATGAAGTCGCGAGTGTCCGCATTGGCCTGCAACGCATAGAAGTTGGAGGTGCTCGTTTTCAGCGATATGGTAATGTCGCGCTTTGCAAACTTGTCACGTGGCACATTCACCTCGTTGGCATACTGTTCAAGTTCGTCGAACACCTTGTTGTAGTTCGCCTTTATCTTGTCAACGAGTTGGGTTTTGCACTCGCCCAACTGACCATTCAACGTGCGCATCATCTTCATGTAAGACGGCATCTTGTCCCACGGTTCCTCGTCGGTAAGTATGGCACGTATGGTCTCTACAGTCTTTTGTTGTTGTTCGTCGGTGAGGAAAGCGAAGTTGTCACGATTGTCATCAATAAACTTGCGCACTTTCTCATAGTTGGGGAATTGGTCGTTATGGAACAAGTTGATGTTCTTGCAACGGTCGAAGAGTCGGCAAGCCTCGTCGCGTGCATCAATGATGGTTTGGAAGAACTTCAGATGATCGCGCTCCGTGAGCCAACTTTCCATCAAAGCGACAGCTTCATCGATGGTATGAACAAAGGGGCATCCGCTAAGCTCACGAGACAAAGCACGGTAGCGTTTAAGAAGCGTATTAAGCATACTATCGTCTGTCTCCTTGCAATTGCGGTACAGCTCGGTGCTGTCGTTGCTACCCTTCACCGACATTACGTTGAAAATATGCTTCCAAGCATCAATGAAGTCGTTCAACACCTCCTGCGAGATAGCTTTTGCTTTCTCCACCGTGAACTTGCTGGCATCACGCACGATGTTGCGCGCCGTATCCTCACGGCTCACGTTGGGATTGTTGTTATAGTTGAATGTATACAGATGGCGACGTACCAGTTCGTTGAGATAATAGATGGTGGCATAGTCTGACCATCCGTAAGGCACCTTCGAGAACTGGCGAACCACATCAGCCACCGTCACGTCGTGAGGCGAGCGGTCGAGCCAGTCCTTGATTTTCTTCTCCGGAGTGCTGAGCGGCATATTGGGCAGCGCAGGGTCTACTGGGCGCAGAATCTTTGCCGACAGGTCTGCTCCATTTTTCGGAGTCTCGCCACCGTTGACAAGCATAGCAAACGAATAGAGTGTCTCCATGTGGCAATTGAGCAATGCCTCGTAACGTTCGGATTTCTTGTCAGTTCCAATTTGCGAAGCCGAGAGCACCGCACCGCATGATATGACAGGACAGGTGTCTAGAATATGCTGGAACTGAGGTTTTATCTCCTTTTCGTATAGTTCCTTAGCACGTTGTTGGAATATCAATTTTGTACGCTGGCGTTCTTCACTTATTGCAGGTTCTTGTGCAAAACGCTGCACACGGCAATAATACAGGAAGTTGGCACGAAGTTCAGCATTGTCCTTCAGCTGCGGATAGAGGAAATAAATGAGATGGGTGCCCTGCGACGTGTTGTTAATGCTGAAAGCAAACTGCTCGACAGAGTCGGTACCAGCGGTTGTCACAAAATCAATGCAGATGTCGGCGTTATTGCTCAGATAGTTGCGTCCGTCGATGTTGATTCCCACATTGAACGAGCGTGTGGCAAACGTCTTCTTGTTGCTTGGATTTCCGAAATGACTAAAGAATATAGATTTCAGTTCATCGCTGTAAGTGTTGCTGTCCACCTGCTGGTTCTTTATGAGTTGAGCCACCTTCGACTCTTCCTCAGTATAGAACTCATAGACCTCACTTCCTGTCTCGGTTTTCGTCTTGCGGATAACTGCCTTGTCAATCAAAAACGCCAACACGGTGCTTACCTCATGCTTGATGGCAGCCTTGCTCGCGTCCACTTTGGTCATGAGAAGCGTCACTATATTGTCTATTGTGGCCAAGAAGGAAGGTTTGTCAACATCTGAGAGGTTACATATCATAAAGAGTACATATACAACCCTACGATAGAATTCCTGTTTTTCTGGGTCGGCAATGTGTTCGAGCACCTGACGTGCATTGGCAATGGCACGCTGGCCAAGATGCTGCATGGAACCCTGGAACATGGCACCAAAGAAGCGGTCGAAAGAGATAAACTCGCCAACCTCCATATCAGCGGTTTCCTTTGCTATGGAAAAGGTGATGTTGATGAGTGAACGTTCATTGCCCTTCACCTGCTTGTCGACATAGTTCATGTTGACAAACGAGTCGAGCACCTTCATGATGAGCTGAAACTGATAGGGAACGAACGGATAGCAAGCAACGAAATCTTCCTTGCTTGTATATGCTTTGTACTGACTGGGCAATATGAACTGGGCATCGAGTTTCGCCTTGTCCTCATCGAACATTTTTCCAAGCGCAATCTCGACATCACCTTTCTTTTCAAGAATACGCTTTTGGGTGATATACTCTGGCGATGTGCCTTGCAGCGATGCACGCACCTCAAAACGTCCAAGAATCTTGCCAACCTCATCTTCTGGATTGCTGGCATTGCCACCCACATTGGTCACCACCTCTTCCAAGGTCTGCTGTGCCGTACACGCAATCCAGCAGTGCGACTCACAAACTTCATCGAGACGCTTTACCAGTGACTGAAGCTGAAGCAAGAGGTCACGGTGCTCGCCAATGAACTGGCTCACCTCATCAACGAAAAACAGGATGCGGAAGTTACGATTATGCTTAGTCTCTATAAACTCCTTCATTTCTGCAGCAAATGCTTCTACCGAAACATTCACCTCGTTGTTGAGAATACGGGTACGTATGACATCCGTTGAAAGCGTAGGGTCAACCTCTTTAGCCATTTGCAAGGCAAGGTCAAGACGACCTGCAGCAAAGCGCGAGATATTGCGCTCCCAATCATAACCCTTGCTCTTCACATATTCCTTGAACTCTTGAAACTTACCGTTGTCGTCAAGAGCTTTCTCAAGATACTGAGCCAGGGCAAGGTTAAACGAGTTATAGCCACGTTGTGCATTAAACTGATTCCAGAAAATGGTAGTGAACGCTGTTGCCTGATCAGCATTCACGTCATGTACGTCACCAATGTTGAACATTACCATTTCAACTTCAGCTTGTGACACATACCACTTCTGCAACGACTTCAACTCAGAAACGGAAACCCCTTCTTGCTCCAACTTGGATATGCCGTTCGCGTGACGCATGAGATCCTCTGTTGCCTCTATCAAGCGGATAAAAGCCATCTCACAACGTTCCTTGTTCTGTGATAGACAATAGCTGGCATATTTCAGGAAGTGAGACTTACCTGAACCATAGTAACCGTTGATCCATATACCGATATGGCTACCTTGATTCACCTTGATGTTGGTAAGGATGTTGTAGAGATTGATGACAATCTCCTCAGTGAAGACATATTCATCGATCTCGGTCCGCACCGTCTCGTCTGTAAGGTCAGAAGCTGATACAGCCGGATTCACCTTGCGGTCAAGCCCTTTATCATACAAGTTCTTGAATTTCATACGCGATATATGGATTTTATTTATTAACTAATAATGTTGCACGATAGGTGTGCGAGTCTTCAAGAGTGTCAAAAAGAGAAAACGAGTTGCCTACTTGATGACCTGGATAGAAGAGAATGATTTTGTAACGCGACGTGTCATTGTATTTCTCGTAGCGTGTGAGGAAGACATTGGTGCGCAGATACGGGAACATCTTGCCTATGCCATGAATAAAGACGTAAGGATGCTTGTAGCCATTGTTGGAATTAATATGGTCGTCAATTTTCTGGCTTACAAAGCTGATAAAGCTATCAGAGTTGGCCTCTGTGGTCAGTTCGTTTGTTACCATGTCGGGATGTATCTTGTCTTCCTCAAAAGTATCATCCAACAACGACGCGTCGCCAAATTTCTCATTACTGAGATACTCACAGAACACCTTGAACAAATCGAGCACAAGAGCATCTACATAGTTTGTAGGGCGTTCAAGCTTTTCCTTGAACTCCTGAACCTGTCGGCGCATTGCGTACTCCTTGTTCGCAGGGTATTGGTATATGTAGTAGTTGTAGAATATGTTGCCACTGCTCTCGTCTTGGAACTGTGGCGAGCACAGATATTCATACAATTCTGGTATAGTCATGCTCTTCATATCTTTTACAACTGCTTTTTAATATCATTAATTTCATAAGGATAGAGAAGACAGGCTTCCATGAACCACTCCTCACCACTACGGATATAATATGCAAACTCACTTGCGTCAAGCTTAATGGCTGTCAGTTCATTGGTCTTTTCATTAAGAAGTCCAGACTGACGGAGTATAGTAAGATAGGTACTACAGCATTTGTTCTTTGTCATGTCCGACCAACTGTCAACAAACTCATCATGGGCAGAAAGCTCATTAAGCTCCATCAGAAGATCCTCTTTCAGAAGTTTATGGTCTATTGAGTTCCACTTTTTCATTGTTACATTAAAATGGAAATCAAACACGAGCTTGTAGGTTTTCAATATCGCATAAAACAACCCAACACGTTGTCCCGCTTCACTCATATTCTGCCAAGTTTGCCAAAAGTGAGCAGGCACAGCTGCATATCTACGCTTGAATTCCACTACAAAGCGCTTGCGCGATGCAATAGAATTGACCTGAAGAACTCTATTGTTCTCGATTTCATCCTTCAGTAGTGATTCAGAATTGGCATCCATTAGTAAAGGAAGTATGCGCTGAAACTCATAAAAGAGAAACGTGCACCCCGTAATGGTTGTATATGGACTTTTTTTATTTCCCACCATTATATTCTCGTTATAAAATATCATTCATCCTTAATAGACCACAGAAGATCTTTCGTATCAACTTGCAGCACCTTTGCTATTTCCACCAATGTTTCAAGTGATGGTTGTGCCCGGTTGGTACACCATTTCGAGATAGTGGCCTCACCTTTATCAAGTTGTTCGGCAAGCCATCTGTTTGTTCGTTGTTGTTCTGCCAAAACGACCTTGATTCTGTTTAATCCTTTACTATTAGCCATATTACTATACTTTTATCGGTTCAAATATAATACATTCCCATGCAAATAACGAAACGCACCCAATAAAATTGCGTTTTTAGGCAAAATATTTTCTTGATATGTGCAAACTTTAATCCTTATAACAGATAGGTTAGCGGACCCTATATATGGAGAGCTTTCAGCAATTCTCCTCGGTAGCTAAAGTGCCAAACTGAAATGGTGATTGATATGCGGTCATCTTCCGAAACATTTTCTGAAATACTTCGGCAAATATACTAAATATTACCCAAAGGTAAGTTACCCCAGGGTAACATTTAGTGATTGTTAGCATTCCATATCAGTCCTACTATAAACCACAAGAAATAGCTAAGATGACGGGTGGGGAATCTACCCATGAAGCAAATAGTAAGAAAACTTTTTTGACTATACTGTTATAAAACTTTACCAACAAACTTGTTTTGGGTCACGTATCGCGACTACAGACAGAGCCTGAGAATAGTAAACTTATTGTTGAAAGGAAATACGGGAAGGCGTGGAGAAAAACAGGATTGAGGGCTTGGTGCTTGATTTTGGGCTATGTTAAATGGATACGGAGAAAAAGTTAATGGGCCGTTAATTCATGCTAATCAACTTGCATTCGGCTAAACGGAAGGTTATCTTTGTATAGTTGCTCCACTATGGCAATTTGCACCCCAGCCATCTTTGCACGAGAGGCAGGACGCAACGGAACAAAAGAATGTAAAATATAATACACCAAAATTATAATGAAAAAGTTAAGTTTCTTATCAATTTCCTCTGTTGGGCATCTAGAAATATCGTTCTCGTATCGACCACGTATCGATCCCGTATCAATCCCGTATCAATCCCGTATCGTTCTCGTATCATCCTCCTATCGTTCTCCTATCGTTCTCGCTTCCGGAAGCGGAAACAATACGGAAACAATACGGAGCCGATATACCTTGGAAGGGAGGACGATACGAGGATGAGGCTTAGCGGATACTTGGAGGTAGGGCTCCTAAGGTCAAAAACACTGTGTTGACGGTGTGCGAAGAATGCCTTTTGAAGGGTTTTCTAACAATACGACAGGAATTTACCCCCCCCATTTAAAATCGCTCACAAATATTTTGCGACAAGAAACAATCTGTGTACCTTTGCAGCGATTTAATTTTTTAATTTAGCGTCTATGAAAAAGATTTTTGTTTGCAGCCTGGCCTTTTTGTTAGGGTCAAGTGGCGCAATGGCGCAGAGTGTAAGCGACCGAGTCGAGCTCAACGAGAAAGAAAGCGTTGGCATGACCCTGTCCCGCTTCTCACCTGTAAAGCCAAAAAGTGAGGATGCAAACGCCTTGTTGCGTTATCCGATGTTGCGTTTGGTGCGACAAGACGAACCAACGAAGCCAAGCATTCCCTATGCGGAGCGTACATTCACGGAGCACAAGGCCCAGCACGCCGCCCCCAACCAAGTGGGCGACATCATGCGTGCCGCAGCAGGGCGTGAGCTTTGGGGAAATGTCACTTACAGCAATGCGTGGGAATCCTACGACTACAGGGGATTCTACACTTTCGACTCCAGTGTAAACCCATTGCAGATGCAGATGCTGGGTACGAACGGCAGCTTCTACATGGAGGGAAATGGTGGAGCAGTCTTCCAGGATGGGATCCTCTACGTGGTGCGCTATGCCACCTATGGAAGTTACTTCTTCATCTACATCAACACCTACGACCCCGAGACCTTCGTCCAGATGGGTAGCACTTCGACCGAGGACGTGACCTTTGTTGCTCTCGAGACCGCCACCAATCCTGCAACGGGCAAAACGTACGGCGTGTTCTACAACAGCGACGCGACGGGCTTTGTTCTTGGAACAGTCGATTACACCACCATGACACGCAAGGATTTCGGCGCTCTGGAGCACCCCTACGTCGCATTGGGCGTGACCAAGGACGACGTGATCTATGGTGTGGCAACCGATGGCAACCTTTATCGCATCGACCAGAGCACCTGCGAGGAAACCCTGATCGGCAGCACTGGCGTGGAGCTTCTGCTGAGCGACGGCGGCCACTACGGCCAAAGTGGCGAGATCGACACGAAGACGGGCATTTTCTACTGGGCTTGTAAGGACGCCCAAAAGAACGCAGCCCTCTACACGGTTGATCTGCAGACGGGTGCAGCTACGAAGCTGGCCGACTTCCCGGGACAGGAGACGGTCTATGGCCTCTATGTGCCTCCCGCTCCTGCAGAAGACGGCGCCCCTGCAGCGGTCGAAAACCTGAATGCATCCTTCACGGACAACTCGCTTGTAGGTAAGGTGGCGTTCACAGCCCCAACAGCCACCTATGCTGGAGGCACGCTCAGCGGTCAGCTTTCCTACTATGTCATGGTAGGCAATGATACGCTGGCTACAGGCAAGACCTATCCCGGCGCATTTGTACGCGAGACGGTGACAGTGCCAGAGGGCGTGACCACCTTCCGCGTCACGACAGCCAACGAGGTTGGATCAAGTCCCGAGAACAAGGTCAAAGTCTATGTGGGCAACGATGAGCCTACACAGGTCAAGGACGTCAACCTCGCCATCGACCCTGAGACAGGTGTGGCCAAACTGACGTGGAGCCCTGTCACGACGGGCATCAACGGCGGCTATATCGGCAACATCACCTACAATGTGGTACGCTATCCAGACTCCACGACGGTGGCAACGGGACTTGCGGCTACCGAGTTTACCGAGACCTTCTCTGCCGAGGAGCCGCTACAGACCTATAGCTACGGAGTAGCCGCTGTCAACGACACGCAGACGGGCGTGGCTGGCATCTCCAACAAGAGTGTGTTTGGTGCCGCCATCGTGCCTCCCTACAGCGAGCCGCTCGACAACGAAGGTGCCCTCGAACTCTACACCATCATCGACAACAACGAGGATGGATCGACATGGGAGTTTAACGAGAAAGAGGGTGCCGCGTCATATAAGTATAGCCGCGTCAACGATGGCGACGACTGGCTTATCACACCAGCCATCCAACTGAAGGGCGGCAAGCTCTACTCCGTTTCGTTCGAGACCTGTGGCTACGGCTATACCTACCACGAGCGCATCGAGGTGAAGTATGGCAACCAGCCTACAGTAGCAGGCATGACCCATCAGCTCTTGGACTCTACGGATATCATGTCGCCCAACTACACGAAGTTTACACGCGAGATAGCAGCCGATACCGACCAGAAGGTCTATGTGGGCTTCCACGCCATTAGTCCTGCCGACGAGTTCCGCCTCTATCTGAAGAACGTAGAGGTGTACGAAGGCCTCTCCCTCACCCTGGCCGACTCTGTGCAGCAGTTGAGCCTTGTCCCTGCCGAGAAGGGCGAGTTGCGAGTAGATGGCAGCTTCAAGACACCGAGTCTGACCCTGGGTGGCGACACCTTGGGCAACAAACTGACCAAGGTAGAGGTGTTGCGCAACGGCAAACTGCTTCAGACCTACGAGGCGCCTGACACAGCCAGCGTACTGACATTCACCGACGACCAGCCCGTCAACGGCTTCAACAACTACGTGGTGAAGGTCTATACTGCCGAGGGCGAGGGACGTCCCGCCCACGCCCAGGTCTATATAGGCGTTGACACGCCGAAGTATCCGAAGCGTCCGAAACTGACAGACCAGAGCAACAGCATCCACATGGCATGGAAGGCCGTGGGCAATACTGGTGCCAACGGCGGCTACGTGAACACTGACAAGGTCTGGTATCGGATTTACGACGTGGACCAAAGCAACAACGACATGGTTGCCGAACTGAGAGACAGCGTCCAGGGCACGAGTTACGACATCGACTACGACACCAACGCTGGCGAGCAGAAGGCGATCCAGTTTGGCCTTTCCGCTTCCAATTCTGCTGGCAATAGCCTCATCGTGGGTTCTGACCCGCTGATCGTTGGCCAGGCTTACACACTGCCGTTCCGCGAGAGCCTTGCCCAATGTGCCGTCTCCAACTTCTGGTGGGGCGACCGAACGGGCAACTCTGCCTTCACCCTCTCCAATGAGAACGCTTCCGACGGTGATGGCGGATGCTTCGCCCTCAACACTGCAGCACCGCAGGAAACTGCTTGGATCAACAGTGGAAAGATCGCTTTGGGCGGCGTAGCCAACCCGAAACTTTACTTCAGCCACTATGCCGACACGCGCTCAGACATGAAACTGACCGTAGAGGTTCAGAAACCGGACGGCACGGTGGACAGTCTCTATACATTTGACTACAAGACGCTCACTCAGGACGACGACAATGAGTGGCGCAGAGAGTCGGTATCGCTCAAGGAGTATGCCTCCCTGCCGTACGTCATCGTGCGCTTCAGAGGCGAAATCGGTGTCAAGGCCTACTCGCTGTACCTGGACGACATCGTAGTGGAGAACATTTTCGTCAATGACCTCAAGGCCGAGATCATCACTCCGGGTCAACTTCGCAAGAACAAGACGAGCAAGGTGAGCATCAAGGTGACCAACAAGGGTGATAAACCTGCGACCCGCTACACGGCTGCTTTGTATGCAAATGGTGAGGAAGTAGATGCGGAAACTGTGGAGGATGTGCTGAATCCGCTGCAAAGCCGTACGTTCACCTTCGACTACACGCCCAGCCTCTTTGATGAGGGCGAGACGGTCGAGCTGAAGGCTGTGGCAGAATTTGACGACGATGACTACACGGATGACAACGAGGTCAGCGCCGTCGTCAAGGTCCTTACGCCCGACCAGGCCAAACCCGAGAATGTGTCGGCCGAGGCTGTCGGTGCTGGCACGGGACAGGTGAATGTTGCATGGGCGCAGCCCAATGACGAGTCGGCCTCCGTCACTGACGATATGGAGAGCTATACTTCATGGAGCGTCGATGACTTCGGTTTCTGGAATAGCGTATATGGCGAGCCTAAGGGCGGCGCAGGCCAAATCTACTCTTCCGTTCCCTATCCCCACCAGGGCGAGAAGTTTGGCTTTATGGTCTTCGACCCAAGAGACTGGTCGTGGGAGTTGACAGACAAGAACCCATCGCTGAAGCCGCATTCGGGCAAGAAGTATCTGGCTTCGTTCTACAATTATACGGAGGAAGCCGGAAGCGTGGAATTCTATGACAGCAACGACTGGCTTGTCAGTCCTACCCTCTCGGGAGAGGCACAGACCATTTCGTTCTGGGTGAACAACGTCAAGGCAGGCGATTCTGACAACGTGGAGAAGTTTGAGCTTCTTTACTCCGTGGCAGGCAACGACACGACCGAGTTTGTCAAGCTGGGTGACACCTACACCGTCTCTGGTGGTGAGTGGCAGCAGATCACCGCCAGTCTCCCCGCAGGCGCTACGCATTTCGCCATCCGCCATTGCACCGACTCCAAACACTCCTTCGTGTTCATGGTCGACGACGTATGCTATGTAGGTGGTAGCGGAGTTCTGAAAGGCTACAACGTCTATCGTGACCAAACACTGGTAGCTACTTTGGAGCCGACCCAGACGACCTTTACGGATAGCAAGGTGCCCGATGGCACACACACCTATGCCGTCACGGCACTCTACGCCGAGGGCGAGTCTGCTCCCGCATTCTCGCAGCGTGTCACTACGGCCATCAGCTCTCTCGCCGTGGAGGACGGAAAACCGTTCGACGCTTATACGGTCGATGGCAAGTTGGTGGGCCGCAACCTCACTTCGCTGAAGCAGTTGAAGAAAGGCACCTACGTCATCAATGACAAGACGGTGGTTGTGAAGTAACACGTTTTTGTCTTTGTAGATTCTTAAAAAGAGGCCAGGAGCAAAAACTCCTGACCTCTTTTCTTTCATATTTTTATTTGATTTTATTTGATGATGCCATTGTCCGTATCGCGGAGGTTGATGCGCTTTTCGGCGGACTTGTGCTTGCTGCCACGGCTGAGACGCCACGAGATGTTGATCGAGACTTGGTTGCCATTGCCGTTGGAATAGCCGATGGTGTGCTTGTAGAGGTCGCGGTTGAGGAGCTCATTCTCATACGCTTTGTAGTGGCTATCGAAGAGATTGGCCCAAGACAATGAGAATTGCCAGTCGCGCCATGTGTAGGATGCCGTCAGCACGGAGTAGGAACCGTTGTAGCCCTTCGATTCGCCCTCGAAGAATCGGTTGCCATTGTCGATATAGCCCTGTAGGGTGAAGGAGCCGAGATAGGCCGTGATGCTGCCCACATAAAACCACAAGGTGTAGAGATGCGTATAGTCTTGACCGTAATTG
>ULXP01048837.1_pt1 | contig 42701 bp, 48 predicted proteins | sample 1961351 | NCBI WGS metagenome assembly ULXP01 (sample SAMEA4835840, study PRJEB28245) | human gut metagenome | biome: gut microbiome; material: fecal sample | place: Denmark | collected 2008 | reverse complement strand
AAAGCTAAGTTATGAAATTCCTTAAAAGTTCAGTTTTATTTATTTCAATGGCATGTATAGTGCCTGTTTGTTCGATAGCGAGAGAAAAAAGTGAGAGAATCACAAGAGCTGAGATTGAACAGAAAAGTGCGGATGAATTTATAAATGGTCTGATGAGTCGAATGACCGTTGATGAGAAAATTGGCCAATTGAATCTTCCTAGTTATGGAAACGTAATGCCAAATCCTAAAAAGAGTGAGATAGCCAGTCGTATTGTACGAGGAGAGGTTGGTGGTATATTTAATATATTCGGTGTCGATGCGATCCGGCAGTTACAAGAAGTCGCGGTTAAAGAAAGTCGGTTGGGGATTCCTATAATTGTTGGCGCTGATATTTGTAATGGTTATAAAACTGTTTTTCCCATTCCTCTAGGTCTTTCGTGTAGTTGGAAACCGGAGAATATAGAAGAGGTCGCTCGAATTTCCGCAAAGGAAGTTGGTGCTGATGGTATCTGTTGGACATATAGCCCGATGGTCGATATATCTCATGATGCCCGGTGGGGACGGGTAAAGGAAGGAGCGGGCGAGGATCCGTTTCTTGGAGGTATAATGGCTCAAGCATGGGTGCGTGGTTATCAAGGCAATGATTTATCGGCTGATACGACTCTTATGGCATGTGTAAAGCATTATGCGCTTTATGGAGCGGCCGAGGCTGGTCGGGATTATAATACGGTAGATATGAGCCGTGTGACTGCCATGAATTATTACATGCGTCCTTATCAGGCTGCTGTAGAAGCAGGAGTAGGAAGTATCATGACTTCATTCAACGAATTTGAAAGTATCCCCGCGACCGGAAATACTTGGCTTCTTAATGACGTGTTGCGTAAACAATGGGGATTTAACGGCTTTGTCGTGTCTGATTTTACGGCAATAGCGGAGATGGTAAACCATGGAATAGGTAATAGTCAGGAAGTCGGAGTCAAGGCGCTAAAGGCGGGTGTCGATATGGATATGATAGCGGACTGTTATCATGCCGTATTAAAGAAATCATTGGAAGAAGGGAAAATAACAGAGGCTGAGATTGACTCTGCTTGCCGGAGAATACTAATCTCAAAATACCAATTGGGATTGTTCCATGATCCATATAAATATTGTAATCCGAAAAGAGCCGCCAAAGAGTTCTTGTCGGTAAATAACGTATCCGCGGCCCGTCGTATTGCGGCGGAGTCTTTCGTGTTACTTAAAAATGATAATAATCTGCTTCCACTTAAAGGATGTCGTAAGGTCGCTGTGGTCGGTCCTTTAGCGGATAGCAAGGCGAATATGGCTGGATCGTGGAAATATGATGAGCAGACTAAATCTTATCATGGATTGGTAGAGGATTTACAGGAATCTTTGGGAAATGGAGTAGAGGTTGTTTTTGCAAAAGGCAGCAATCTAGTCGATGATTCCGTCTATGAAGCAAACTTTACGGATCAAAATCGTTCAACCCGGGATGATAGAAGCGATGAACAATTAATCGCCGAGGCCCTAAAAGTGGCGGAAGGCGCTGATGTGATTATCGCTGCTTTGGGTGAATCGATAGATATGAGTGGAGAAGGCGCTAGTAGAGCCATCCTTGAAATGCCGCAAACGCAGAAAAAATTACTGGATGCTATCCAAAAGACAGGAAAGCCGATCGTAATGGTACTTTTTACCGGAAGACCTTTGGCATTACAATCCGAGGAAAAGCAGGTGAATGCGATCTTGAACGTATGGTTCGGTGGTACGGAAGCAGGAGCGGCTATTGCCGATGTCTTGACCGGAAAGGTTTCTCCGACGGGGAAGTTAACCATGTCTTTTCCTCGTGTAACAGGCCAATGTCCGATCTATTACAATCATAAGATGACAGGACGTCCTATGTCTCCCGATGCTTGGTACACTCGTTATGTCTCCAATTATATAGATGTGTTGAATGAGCCTCTTTATCCATTTGGTTACGGTTTGAGTTATACGACTTATACGTATGGCGATGTATCTTTGAATACGAATTCTATGGATGCAAATGGAAAAATTCAAGCATCCGTGATTGTTACCAATACCGGGGCTCAGGATGGAGAGGAAATCGTACAGCTTTATTTACGTGATATCGTACGCAGCATAACCCCTCCGGTCCAAGAATTGAAAGGATTCAAGCGAGTTGCGTTAAAAGCGGGAGAAAGCAAGAAAGTAACCTTTGATATTGATGTGGATATGTTGAAATTCTACGATTCAACCTTAGATTATGTCGCTGAGCCGGGTGAGTTTCAGGTAATGATCGGTGGAAATAGTAAAGAGGTGAAAACAGCTTCGTTTACATTAAAATAATCCTAATCGTAAGGAATCAGTTATGGGGCTTTGCTAAATTCGAAATTATATGTATCTTTGCCAAAAGAAATATTACAAAACCATGGGGATGACCGGTTTTGACAGCGGGTAGAAGTGGTTTGTAAGCATGTAGTGCGTGGTTGGCTTGCACTTAAATCTCAGACAACGAACAATTAACTGGCGAAAATAATTACGCTCTCGCTGCTTAATCGAAGTATAGTAGATTCAAGCTTAATCCCTGCAAAAGTTGCGGGGACGTGACATCACCCGGATGCTGTGGCTCCGAAGCGTTCCGATCAGGTGGTGCAGCAATATCGGAGATAGTTTGAGATAAGCCTCGGGTCTCAGGCGAAACTTTAGAGGATAAGGGATGAGTGGGTGGCTTCGGTCTTGCTCTTCCCCGACAATGAAGGCGAAGATAAACATGTAGAAAGCAAATTAATTCCTCGTTTGGACGAGAGTTCGAATCTCTCCATCTCCACAATAGCCTTGGTAATCTACTGATTGTCAAGGCTATTTTTGTTTCTACACGTAAAAATACACGTAAAAGGCGTTTTTTAGAGGATTTTTGATGTCTTAATTCTCCATCGTGACAAATATAACGTTTTTCCTTCTCAACTCCCAATTATGATCAATAACATATTTTATGGATACAGTGTAGCCGTCATGTATATTATTCATTATATTTGCGGGACAGGTGCGTAACTTAAAGTTACGAAAATATGTTTTCAAATATTTTTGAGCTCAAATCCATTCGTGAGCAAAAGTATAGACTCTCTGAGCGTGAATCGGAGATCGCTAAACCTGTGTTAACCGACTTGGGTATGATCGATACCCTATATGAGTGGTTCAAGGAGATAGCCCTCGGAGGAAAGCCAATCCCTAAAGGGAATGTACCGCAAAGGAAAAAATTCATATTCATAATATTATATCTCTATTCTCCTATGACCTTGGCTGGCGGTAAGATGAAGGCTGGATTAAGGGAAAAACTAGGAAACGTACTAGGGATTAAGGAGAAGACGGTCGTTTCCAACAATATAAATGGCATAGTTTTTTCTTATCAATTGTATAAGTACTTTAGGCAAGATATAGAGCGTATTTTCTCTGAGATATCGGTTCGGCTGGGTAAGACCAAATAAATTTTGTGGTTTTTTAGAGGTAATTCGTGACATTCTACCTGTTGTCACGAATCGCCCTTTCTTTATTTATGACCATAAATATCGATGACATAACTTTGGTCTTGATCTTTATTCAAGGCAAAGATATGAAATTGACAATCAAGCAAGAGAAGTTCTGTAATTATTACTTGGAATCAGGCAATGCTTCCGAGGCGTATAGGCGTGCTTATTCTTGCGAGAATATGAGACCCGAGACTATTAATATAAGGGCTTGCGAGCTTCTAGCCAACGGTAAGATAGCGGTAAGGGTAAAAGAGTTGCAAGCTGATTTACAAAGAAGATCGGATATAACCAAAGACGAGGCTATTGATATCCTTAAGAATATCGCACGGGCCAATGTCGTGGATATGTTGCAAATCAAGAGGGGGAAGAACTATGTGATCTTCTTGATAAAAGATTTGTCTAAACTGCCTTTGTCTTTCCAATTAGCTATCCAATCGGTCAAAAGTACGGATAAGGGCTTTGAGGTAAAGATGTATTCCAAGATAGACGCTTTGGATCGCCTTTCGAAGATGATGGGATGGGATGCGCCTGTCAAATCGGAGGTCAATATAGATGGCGAGGATAAATCCATAACTATTCAGGTTATTGACAAGAGGGAGGACGTTATCAATGGTGATACAGACGACTAGGATATATACGGAGGTACAAGGCGCTTTGGATAGCGGTTATAAGATCATATCTGCCCAAGGATCTTCAAGGAGCAGTAAGACTTATAACATATTGATATTCCTTATAGCGTATATCCTTCATAACCCTAAGCTGTCTCTATCTATCGTGAGGAAGACATTACCGGCGCTGAAGGGATCTGTCTTCCGGGATTTCAAGGAAATCATGATTGATAAGTTCCGTATATGGGATAATAGGTGCATGAACAAGTCGGAGATGGTTTACTCGTTCCCAAATGGATCATTCGTGGAGTTCTTTTCCACGGATGATGAGCAGAAGATAAGAGGAAGGAAACGTGATATACTTTATTGTAACGAGGGAAATGAGATATCTTATCTTGAGTGGCAGCAACTGGTGATGCGTACCACTCTTTTCTCTGTCATTGATTATAACCCGTCGTTCAGTGACGAGCACTGGATTTGCGATCTGAACAATGACCCTAGGACGTATCATTTTATATCCACTTATAAGGACAATCCTTTTTTAGAGCAAACAATCATCGATGAGATAGAGTCATTGAAGAATAAGAATAAGGTGCTTTGGGCGGTTTATGGGTTAGGGCAGCGGGCGATGGCCGAAGGTTTGGTGTTCCCTGATTTCGAGATCGTGGACGAGTTCCCTTCCTATGCCAAGCATGTGGCGTTAGGGCTTGACTTTGGATATAGCTATGACCCTACCGCTATAGTTAGATGCGGACTGGTTGATGATAGGTTATATCTTGACGAGAAATGTTACCGTACCCATATGTTAACCAAGGAGATTATTAAGGTATTGAAAGACCTTGGCTTGGTGGTTTACGCTGACAGCGCCGATCCAAGGCTTATACAAGAAATATCAAATGCGGGGATAATCATATACCCTGCGGACAAGTACAAGGGATCTGTTATGGGAGGTATTATCAAGATGATGGAGTATAAGATTTGTGTCACCAAGAGATCTTTAAACTTGATAAAAGAGCTTAGGAACTATGTATACGCCCAAAACAAGGACGGTAAATTTATCAATGAGCCTATTGACGGGTATAACCATCTTATCGATGGGGCACGTTATTGGACGATAGGCAAGCTTCTAGGAAAAGTATTAACAACAAGACTGTACTCGAAGGAGGAGTTAGGATTTTAACATGAATTACATAGACGCTATATTTCAGGTTTTCCAAAACAAGATATTGAACTCGTTGGGAGTGGAGAGGGACTTTGTCAGCCTTATCAAGGATAGGGATATAAGCCGGGCCATGTCAATGATGCAATGCCGGGACAGGGATGTTTCCCAATCGATCTTGGAGTATAACCCGGAATCCCATGAGGTTAATAAACGTCCTAATAAGCACAGGAAAAATCAAGAACCGTATATTACGGAGAAATTGCCAAGAAGAAGGCAAGCGTATATAAATGAGGTCGAGTTGTTTTTTCTCCTCGGGCAGCCTATCTTGTGGAAAGCTGTATCGGATGATACGGATAAGGCTTTCAGAGCATTCGGTGATTTTCTCCGTGATACTCGATTCAACACGACAATCCGGGAGGCCAAGCGTTTGGCTGGGGCGGAGACGGAGAGCGCTAAGGTTTATCATATATACAGGGAAAATGGTATGCCCCAAGTAAAGGTTAAGGTTATATCCAAGTCAAAAGGATATACATTGCGGCCTTTATTTGATCAATGGGATAACATGATAGCTTTTGGTTATGGATATACGTTGCTTGAGGGCGATAAGTCCGTAGAGCATTTTGATATAGAGACCCCGGAATACATCTATCGATGCAAGAGAGCGGATATCGGATGGGATGTTACGCCATTGCTTAATCCTTCGGGTAAAATAAATGTTATCTACTATCGTCAAAACAAGGCATGGTATGGGGTGCAAAAGCGTATAGACAGAGAGGAAGCGGTTGATAGCAAGGCGGCGGATTCCAATAATTATTTCTCCGATCCAAAATTGAAATTAACCGCTGATGTCATTCAGAGCATAGTAGGGGGAGGATCTAATATGGTAGGAGAGGTTATCACCATGTCCGATAAGGACAAAAGCGCTGCCGAGTACCTAGTTCCGCCCGATTATTCCACGATGAAAGAGGCGGAGAAAAAAGACCTGTCATCAAGCATACTATTCGATACGTTCACCCCGGATTTCAGTTATGAGAACATGAAGGGGCTTGGGACATTATCCGGGGAGGCATTGAAAAGGGCCTTGGCCCTTGGATACATGAAAAGGGATAACTTGAAAGAGATATATGATATATTAATAGACCGTGAGAAGAATCTTATATTGGCTATCATGATGAATGTAACTCATATCGGCATGAGAGAGGAGTTAAGCAGGCTCGACCTGCAACATGAGTTCTCCGAGCCTTTCGCCGAGGATAAGGATAAAAGAATAGATATGATAGCGAAACTCTATGATTCAGGATTGGTGTCCCTTCAAACGGCGGTAGATATGCTGTCCTTGACTGATAAGCCGGAGGAGGAGATTCGACGGATATTAGAGGAGAAGCGGGAAAAGACGCAAGCTCCGGATGATTCCACTCAAGAATAAGACCGGTTTAAGTCGTACCTTGATATCATTAAATTTAATGGGCGTGGTTATTTTATAGCCATACCCTATTGTTTTTGTGACAATCGGTCTATTGTCATGTATATAACCCGTTTTTATTTTATTACAAGCTTATGTATCAATACTTTTATGCGAAAAAATAAAAGCAAGAGCATGAAAGAGAAGATTTTCCAGCAGTTAAAACAGAAGTTCTCAAATCTTGGGTTAACGGAGGATGTTTTGAGGTCCGTGGCAGAATCATTGGGGTCCACTGGCCTGATTACGGACGATAATCTTGAAACTGCGGTAGCAGGGCAAGAATCAATGTTGAAATCTTACCAGAGTTCCTTGGATAAGGTGCGAACCGAATGCGCAAATTACAAGAAGGAATTAGAGGAGTTGAGAGGCAAGGGGGGCGGCCAGCAACAGCAACCAGATAAAAACGAGGAGCCGGATTGGTTCAAGAAGTATCGTGAGGAGCAGGACGAGAAAATCCGGCTCTTGACCTCCGAGAATGATAAAGCTAAGGAGGAGAAAGCACGTGCTGAAAGACACAATCTGATCCTTGACAAGGCCAAGAGCCTTAAGATCTCAAAGGAACGGATAGAGGAGGGCTTCGCTATAACGGACGATATGGACGATAATGCGATTGATACTTATCTGTCCAAGGTGAGACAAAATGAGGTCGCAAAGGGATTAGAGGAAAAAGGTTCGGCGTTCTCTGTCTCTACGTCCAAGGAAAAGAGCAAGGAGCTCGCTAAGGATTGGGCCAAATCATTGCCGGACGCTAATTAAAGTAAAAGATTATGGGTATCGAATTTAACAAAACAAAGATTAAAGTATCGTTCCCCGTCTTTTGGCGCGGGAAATGCGCAGTCCTTCCCGGAGATTTCAAATTAACCACTGAGTTGGCGGAAGGGACAATCGTGCGAAAGGGCACTCCTATCAAGCTGGACTTTGATCGCATGGAGTGCAAGATCTGTAAGGCCGTTAAGGTATTAGCCGGAGGAACGACCACTAAGCCACGTATAGAGAAAGATAGCTTTGTCGCCAAGGGAGATTCTATTGGTGGGCAGAACGTGAGTTCCGTAGATTCAAGCAACTCTGATTATGACGTGGTTACATTGGCTGCCGCTGTAGAGTCTGCTACAGAAGGGGCGATTCTTGCCGTGGGAACGGATGAGCCTGACGCTGTGGTTGAGACAACGTTTGTCTATACGAAGAATATGTCTTTCCAGACGGTATCGGCGGGATATGAGGTCCTTATCCTTAAGGATGTGGCTTATCCAGTCCCTTCCTCATGGTTGACGGGATTCAGCATGAAGAATAATCCCACTATTAAGTATATTAGACAGTAAGGAGGTGAACGATGGATGTTTATAGTTCTATTTTTGGCGAACTGACAAAAGAGGTTCAGATTCGTATTGACGCTGCCACGGAGCTTCGCAAGCGCTTGTTTGACCAGAATATCTACGAGCGTTATCTTGATTGGGATGTCCCGACTATCGGCCTTAATTTTGAGGAGCTGATCGGGCAATATAACTTGAGCGTTGCGGCGGCTACCCTTGATTCCAAGGGAAAGGAACCGATCTTGGGTACGGAGGGGCTTGAGACCTTGAAGCAAAAGGTCCTTACCCACCAGATGAGTTACTCAATGCCGATCGAGGAGTATCGCAAGGTCTTGCAGATCCTAGACTCTAGGATGTTGACGGATGACCAGAAGACACAGCAGCTCATTAATCTGATGTGGAATAACGTGTCTACCGTTGTCAAATCCGTGCAATCTAAGCTGGATATTATTTTCTTGGGTGCCTTGTCCAACAAGGGGGTATTTACCTTTAATGCCAATAATAACCCTGAAGGAGGGGTACGTGGTATTATTGATTACAAGATGCCGCCCGAGAATATCGCTAGCGTTACTCTTGACTGGACGGATACCAATAAGGACAACGTCGATCCTTTCGAGGATATCCAAGGTGTCGTGGATGCGGCCCAAGACAAGGTGACGTTTGATAGGATATTGATGTCTCCGGCCAGATTGTCTTATTTGCTTAAGAGCAGGAAGATGAAACAGGTCATTTTTGGGACCGACAAATCCGGCACTCCTCTTTTGATGTCCGGTTTGAATGAGTTCCTACGCTCTAATGACCTTCCTGTCATAGAGACAGTGAGACGTATCACCCGTATCCAAGACAACGGCAAGCTATCCGAGTACAAGCCTTGGAACGACAAGAATATCGTCTTTGTCCCGGCAGGTAAATTAGGTGTCATCAAGAACGCTTACGCCGATAATGAGTTGAGACAGGAACCGGGCGTTACTTACTCTAATTATGGCCGGATTCGTATCTCTCAATGGGGCAAGGGTGAGACGGACAATTCCAATGGCGTAGAGTTTACCAAGGCTCAATCGCTATCCTTGCCGGTCCTTACCGAGATTAATGGCATTTACTCATTGACGGTGGAGGCATGACGATAAGAGACTACATAGGGCAGAAATTCTCGGCTTATGGAGATCTATCCGAGGCGGATATGCTGGATTTCAGCATCAAATCGGGGTTATCCCCGGACGATGAGATGTCTAGGGAATCCATAGGCAAGGTGGAGACAGGGATGATAGAGATCATCCCTTCGCTGCTATTGCGCCCTGATAGCGTCAATGAGAGCGGCTTCTCTGTCTCTTGGGACAAGGACGGCCTCCGGAGGTATTATTTGTTCCTGTGCGAACGGAACGGTGTTAGCCCGGATGTGTCTTCCGGTCTTGGGGTAGTCTCATCTTATATGGATTATTGATATGTATTACGCTCCTCACATATTAGAACGAAAAGTTGTCAAGGAACCCGATATTGACGATAATGGCAATCCTGTGGAAGGATCGGGATCGGAATGTTGGGAGCTAGTGTCAACATGTAGGTGCGATGATAACGGAGCCGGTAAGCTGATTGGAGTAGGCGGTGAAATGCGTGTCTATGATTATCATGTTGTCATTAAGGGAAAACATCTTATTCCTATAGGCACTATGGTCCGGGTCTTGGATCAAGATGGTAATATACGTGGTGAAGGCGAGGTTTTGAAGCCTCTTATGTGTAACTTCCTAAACTATTCAGAGATATGGATATAAAGGTCAGGTTTGATTTGTCTGATTTGGAACAGGAATTGAAATCCTTGGACGATAAGGTTATAAATAAACTTGTCCAAACGGGTGAGGCCGCTATTCAAAAGGCTGTCAAAAGCGGTCAATACGTGAATAGGACTGGAAACCTTAGAAGCTCGATAGGCTATGTGCTAGCCTATAACGGCAAGGTTATCAGGGAGGGTGGTTTCAAGAAAGTTGCGGGGTTCGGACCTAACATGCAAAGAGCTAAGTTTACCACCAAGGAGGGTAAGGATGTCGATTTCTGGGCTAATGGGCCTAGCGGAGATGGAACGTTGGGTAGCGAGGAGGGACGTAAGCTAGCTACGGAACTGGCAACTTCTGCCAAGAATGGTTATACGATGGTGGTTGTAGCCGGTATGGGGTACGCTAGCTATGTCAATGCCAAGGGGCTGGACGTTATGGATAGCGCTATGATAGAGATAAAAGAATTGCTTAAACCATGATGTCCACCGAGGATATAAAGGATTTGCTTTACCGTAAGCTCAAGGAGGTCTATTACGGCATACCTGTATATAAGGACAGGCATCCCCCCTATAAAAAGGGCAAGGTTCCGGAAAGGATTGTTGTCCACATGGGGACGATGTCCAATACGCCTTGGAGCATGGGATACGCTAATATCAATATCCTAGTGCCTTGCTTGGAGTCCATGGGCTACAAGACACCCAATAATACAAGGCTGAACGAGCTTCAACAGATAGCGGAGAGAAATTTCTTGTCTTGCTATTTCGAGTACGGCGGTAATAGGGGAAAATACTCGATAGAGGACTTGTCCACGGAGGAAGACCCGGATACGGACTCTTACTTCGTTAACGTGAGATTATTTATTAAGGTTGCTAATTTTAAAATGAGATAAGATATGGCTAACGAGAAGATTATGGCCGTGGGTATCAAGAAACTGTATTATGGTCCGGTTATCACGGACTCTCCGTTTGATCCCACGAAATTAAAGACCCTCTTGTCCGGGGAAACCTTGACGGAGGTCATTAACGTGCATCAAGATACTTGGAGTTATGAGGAGGCTGAGGCTAGCGTGACCGAGTACAAGAACCAGTTGTCTAAGAATACCTATAGACAAACCCAAGAACAAGGTTCCGTTCAAGTCTCCTTCACTATTGGACAATATGATTTCCAGACAAAAGCGGATTTGCAAGGAGGAACGGCTACCGATACAGGGTGGCAGAGAGCCCGAGGGTATCAAGAGATCTATAAATGCGTGATTGCAGAGACTGAGGATGATGTGTGGATCGTATTCCCAAAGGCGGCTATCGTTGGCCGAGGTGCCGATACGGACGGCGCTATCGGCTTGGCTGTCGCTGCTACTCCAATGGAGCCGGAGACGAAAGAACTTAATCCTGAATATTGGTGGGCTGATAGCGTAGTCAATCCTTCTATTTAACTTGGATATATAATCGGGAGGGTATTTAACCTTCCCTTATCTTTTCAACATGAATAAAGCGGCAGAGAAAGTAAGCGAGGCGATCAATGGGAGGAGGTTCGCTACCGTGGTCGTCAACGGGAAGGCCATAACCGTATATCCCCCGGCTATAAAGGTATTATGTAGGGCCATTACTTGGTTCTCAATGGTATCTGTACCTAACGAGGCCACTTGGGTAGATGCCCTTTTCATGGTACCGGATAATATCCGTTATATCAGCCGTGGAATATCATGCGTTATCGTTGGAGATGTGGAGGAATGGGAGAGAAAATCCGCATGTTTATCGAACGATTTTGATAATTGTACCTTGGAGGAATTGAAAACCATTTTCGAGGATATCATAAAGTTAATACACGTGGATGATTTTTTCGTTTCTGCCGCCTTAGCGAAGAGCGTAGCGAGAATGGCGGCGGAACAGAGGTGATAGGTAATGACACGTTGTTCGGACAGATAGCCACGTTCATGGAGAATTTACATTTATCTTACCATGAGGTGATGGAGGTTATCCCTTATCAAAACCTTTTGATGATGCAAAAGGACAAGCTCCGTATCTGTCATGGGAAAAAGGTCGTGAAAATGTCCGGAAAGGATATGTTAGCGAGAAGGAACGGGGGATAAAAAATTTGATGACTAGGATCATAAGCTAAGCGTAACTGATATAATATCAGTTACGCTTAATTTTGTGTTTTATTAAACATTTAATCAATTATTGTGTTTTGTATAAAAAAAGATGTTACATTTGTACATGATAAGCAGTCGAATGAAATATCTATAAGTTCAATTACTAACTAATACGACAATGGCACCTATATTGACATACCTATTGAACAATGCTCCATGGTTTGCGGTTATCTTAATAGCTATATTTGTAACATGGAAAATATCAAAGTATCATTTAAAATTGGAAGATACTAAAAACAAAGTAGATGAACTTCCATGTGAATCCCATAGAGATCTGTTACGAGAATTTAGCGAAAAGTATGACCGTCTGTATGATACTGTTGAATCAACTAATGGTATGGTTGTTGAGGTAAATAAATGGATAATGAGATTTGACAATGATATGATAGATAAATTGGCTAGAAAGGCAAGCCCTTTAAAAATGACACCTTTAGGTAATGCGTTATTTAATGCTTCTAACGCAAAAGAGACCATTGATAATAATAAGGATTTCCTTATTAAAGAAATGGAGAAGGATAATCCTGTTACCGCTTATGATGTAGAGGAATGTGCGCTTAATGCTCTCTTTAGGAATATTGGTCATGAGATGTTTAATGACATAAAGCATTTTATATATTATTCCCCTGAAAAAATGGAATTATGCGATCCTGAAACAGGAAAATGTGAAGAGGTCAAGGTTTCTATACAATCATTGGTGCGATTAATGAGTATATATCTTCGAGATTTATATTTACAGAAACATAAAGAGGTTGTATAGAAAGGATGTGTCTTCTCAACACATCCTTTCTCGCATTATTATTGGGCTATCAAGTGTGTATTCAGCGCTTTGAGATCAAATTGTCTATGCTTTGACCTCCCGTTGTTGTATACCGACACGGTCATATGTGGCTTGGGCTTGGTGCCGCTAAATCCGCAAGCCTTCTCCAGCTCATCGATAAGCCTCTCCATCTTGATGGATTGCCGGTTGAATCGCTCCATCGCTTTCTTGTCCTCCCTTGATATCAAGGCTATGTCGCTGAGTATTTTATTTATATCTTTCATATTCATCTAGTTTTAAATCATTGCATCTATTCACTAACTGTCATGGCCTTGGCTGTACGTCCTTACGCCGTACCTTTCTAATCCACTTGGTCACTGATTATTGGATCATAGTTAAGGTTTGGAAGGAATTCATCCTAATCTTGCGAATTGGTGATTATTTATGTCCGGCGTTATATTTTGGGTGATAAAATTGTACGCCTTGCTCACGTCTTTCTTGAAATTAGGATCGGAGTCATATTCCTTGACAAGATCTTTCACGTTGTTGGAAAGAGTGGAATGTTCCCTCATGTGCAAGACGTTCGCTATCTTGTCACGTAATCCGCTTTTCATTTTCTTGCCAGCTAATTTCTTGGGGCAATATAACAAGATTATGACAAACAGGAACTTCTTGCGATCGTTCACGGTCATTTTAGACTTGCAATAGATGGACTGGAAAGCCTCGTACATCGCGTCTATCTTGGATAGATCCGTATATAAAGGCTCACTGAATACATCTTCCTTTCTCTCAAGCTCATCCATGTTATCATATATGCGAGACAGTTCTTTCACGCCGGTAACGATGGTGTTCTTTAGGTCGAAGAGGCCGTGGATGAACTCCCTTCCTCTTTCCGTCCATACGGTTTGCATAGCCGTCCCGGGTGTTCCGTCACGCTGGACATATGGATACGTCCTTGTTCTCGTGTAATCCTCGTCTTGATACTTGTGCGTCAATAACCATTGGCCGCCCTGCTTGTATTGTACGCCCATCTCTCTCAGCTTCTGGTTCAATGTGACGGAGCTCATGCCTAGCTCCTTGGCGATCTGGTTGGTGTTATACGTGCTTGTGCTTTGCAATACCTTCTCGTAGTAATTGACCTTCGGGGCCGAGGCTTGGAGTTCCTCGCTTTGAAGGGCGGCTTGTTGCTCTAGGTTGGCGATCCGCTCCTCACGTCTCCTCAATGCGTCTTGAGCGACTAGAAGGGCACGTGCCATAAGTTCCTCAGGAGTATCTTCCGGTTTGGATATCATGTAGCCTCCGGTTTTCCGGATAGAAGGTAAGACTTCGCTTGTGACCCATTTACGGAATGGCTTAACTTTCTTGCTACTACTTTGTAACAATACATCATAAAAACCACTCTCTGTTATAAAGTTAGCTAAAGTGTTCCCTATACCCTCAGAGTAATTTAGGGCGTGTAAGTCAATAAGTTGAACATCTTCTTCGTCTAGTCTACTTTTTACAGATGATGGATTTGTTAATTCTACCGACTTGCACACATCTGCTAAACAAAACAATGATTCGCCATTCTCATTCATCGCAATTCTTACTTGCCCGAACTGATCATTTTGGAAAATTCGAATATTATTCATAACTTTGTCCCGTTAAAGGATTAATATTATCCTCATTGGTAGCTCGGTCAAGCACTACCTTTGAGGATTTTATTTTGACCGAAGTGGTAGCCGGGGACTTGAACCCCGGTGTATGCCGTCCTACCTGCCTATTACCAGTCTCGCTTGACAAGGTAAAAAGCGAAGGGCAAAGATTGAAGTTGCCTATTGTGACGGTCTGCAACTGGAATCGATGCCCTTAAATATCTTATTTCGCTACCGTCACGTGAGCGATCATTTTCATATCACAAAATTATAAATGGCAAAATCCGTAGCCTATTTTTTCAAGGCTCGAAACACCACAATGGAGCGATTGTTTCAAAAATCCCTCCGGCCGTATTACCGGAGGGGCGTCTACTTCCGATCCTCTCCCCGTCGTTCGAGTTATCCCGCAAGCCTTATGCGGATTATATCGCTTATCACACCCATGAACCTATCGTAGGCTTTCTTATTCCGTTCCTCGTGATCTGGTATCCAATCGTTGAATACCTCCGAGAAGATCACGTCGTGATCCCTGTTCTGGACAAACACCTGTAGGCTTGATGTCTCCGGCATCACGCTTGCCGATATATGAACCGGCTTTTTACCGATCATGCACTCCAACGTAACCCTCTGTACGTTCTTTAATACCTCTATTGTCTCCATATCGCTTATTATATTAATGTATAGTAATCAATCGCCCGAATAAACCCTATTACCGTAAAGGCTAGCCATACCGACATGAGTAAGTCTTACATTATGGGATCTTTCCGCAAGTTCCTTAGCAAACGCCGCACGTTTTTCCGCAAGCTGCACCATCGCTTTCGCCGATCCCCAAGCCTGTTTAAGGCACGAGCCGAATGTACGTCCGTATATTTTGCACTCTCTATAGATCTTATGCGCTTCCTTCATGATCTCACTCTTGTTGTATTTCTGTGTTGCCATTGTACTGTTATTTTATTTTGATGATGCAAATATAATGTAATACTTTATATGCAACAATAATAAAATAAAGAATTGCATTATGGTTAACACTATTTAATAATGTTATTCTTTATACAATAGCTACAAATAAAAAGAATCGCATTATATTTGCGGTGTAATCATATAAAGTATTGGCTTATGGAAAATAGAATAAAAGATATTCTTTCAGAAAAAGGATTGACAGCTAAAGAATTATCATCTGTTATAGGTTTGTCAAGTGTAAGTTTGTATAATATCATCAATGGGAAACAGGAAGCATCAGCAAATACACTGAATGCGATCGCCACAGCCTTAAACGTCCCTTTTTGGCAATTGTTTGTTTCTCCCTCCGAAGTACAAAAAGAGACCGATGGTGGGTATAAATGCCCTAATTGCGGGCATCTATTGAAGATAAAGGTGGAATGATGTTATATTCAATGATCTCTAAATAATAATCATGAAAGTTTGTTTTCTGCATATAATGCATTACCTTTGCGATACAATATAATACAGAAGTAATATGGAAGCAGTAATAAGAAAGCAAACCTCGTTCCGTTTACGTGAGGACTTGTTGCAAATATTGCAGGAACAAGCCAAGAAAGCGAACAGGAGCCTGAATAATTTTGTGGAGAGCACCTTGATGGACGCTGTATACTCCGAGCCAAACGAGGAAACGATAGCGGCGATAAACGAGGCTCGTTCTGGAAAGTATGCCGGGACGATAGACGTAAGCAGTTTTGATGCCTTCATGAAATCATTGGACGAGATAGAATGAAAACGATCCATTACAGTACGAAGGCAAAGAAAGACTTAAAGAAGTACCGCAGCAACATCAAGCTGATGGAAGCCTTGTTTGAAGTCTTGGACAAGCTAAAGAAAGGGGAATCCATTCCAAGCAAGTACAAGCCCCATGAGTTGATAGGCAATTACAAGAACTGTATGGAGTGTCATGTAGGCAACGACTTTCTTCTTATTTGGATAGATGCGGTGTCTGACATAGTGGAAATTGTCAGGATCGGAAGCCACTCCGAGCTGTTCGGGAAAAAGAAATGATTTAACATTATCGATGGAAAATGGTAAGGATGAGTAAATAATACCATGATAAGGTGACGGATCGCTGAAAGGCGGTCTTTTTTTATGATCTTCATCGATGTCTCATGAGATAATTTGGATATATAAATTATAACTATGAGGAAGAATTGATTAAAGGCCAGAAAAAGTTGTTGGATGTTTTGGTATGGTAGTTTGTTTTTTATATGTTTGTCAAAAATTAATATTTAAACACAAATGTTATGAAGAAAGTGCTACTGTTATTATTTGTTGCTATATCCTCATTTGCTTATTCTCAGCAAAGTGCAAATGGTTTAACATATAATTGTATGATATCTAACGATAAAAGCCCTAAGGTTATAGATACTAAGAATAGAAAAATATATAAAGATGGCAATAATATAATAATTACAAAGTATGATGATGAAGGACGTGATCTTAGATTAAAAATTGACAGCGTAGTGAATCGTGTAAGCAAATTACCCTATTCTAATAAGTCTGGGAAATGGTATTATTGCACAAGGATTGTATCAAAGGATGTATCTTTGAATTATATAGTGTTGGGGCTAAATACTAGTACTGTTAAGTTATATAATATATTCTCAGAGGTCGAAGTTTTTGAGGAAATGTTTAGTGCGTTAAAATAAATAGATATGGCTAACTTTATAAGTCAATTAGGAAAAGGTTTTATACGTTCTGCTGTTAATCAAGTAGGAAGGGATAGCGGCAAAGTTGTAAGTAATAGTATATATGGTGATAAACATTCAGTTCCAATAAGAAATACTGGATCAAAATATTCTGGTAGATATATTCAAGGAAATATTGATGTTGAGATAAATAGGGAGAATGGATATGTTTATGTTTGTAAAAATTCTACTTCAAAAAAAGTTCTTTGGTACATTTTGGCACTATTATTTGCTCAACCCTTTTTTATTTTTATAATGTTATATCTTTTATATGTTGGAATAAAGAAAAAAAAACAAGAGTTTGTTTACGTAAAAAAGTTAGTACCTGTTCCATTATATGTGTCTGATAGAAGATATAGGGATGGTGTACGTTTCTGTGGGTACGATGAGAGTTTTGTTTCAAAGACAATACCCGCCGAAGAGTCTGATAAGGCTATTTTAAAGAAAGTAGGTAATACTTATATCGTTATTGCTATAATTTCTTTAGTAATAGAGTCTATATGGTTATTTTCAATTTTGCAAGGTTCTTAAATTATAGATAGTATATATAATCAGATTTTGGATTAATTCGTCTAAGGTTCTGAAAAAAGATTGCAACATCACGATGATTGTTGTAATCTTTTTTTATTTACATTTCCTTACTATCTCCATGAGACATACTTTTGGGTAAAAAAGTTTATGTCTTCCATATCAATAGATATCACTGCCAATTACAAGCAAGTAGACGAGGCTATCAAGAAAATAGAGGAACTAAAGAAGGTCTTGAAGGATGTCCATGTGGATGATCCCAGATCGAAAGTCATATTGTCCCAGATAGAGGATCAAAAGAAGGTGATCGACGAGCTTACCGAGCAGATACGAAAGCTAAAGGAGGAGCAAGCCCAACAAGTCCAATCGGCTATCAATGATAGCAAGAGACAAGAGCAAGAGATAGCTAGGCTTGCGCAATCCTATAAGGCGTTATATGAGCAGATGAACGCCGAGGCCGGAAAAACCAAAAGAACGGTCGAGGTAATTCCTCCGTCTGCCGCCCAGACGCAAGCTACCGCCCAAGTGAACCAACAGAGATCGGCTTATGACAACCTTAACGAGGAGATCACCAAGGTAAACGGGACATTGGATCAGCATGTGGCGAAGCTTATCCGAGAACAAGGCTCATTGGCTAAGGTAAAAAACGAGCTGGCCAATCTAGCCAAGCAGGAGAAAGACAACGGATCGTTAAACGATAAGCAAAAACAAAGGAGGGAGGAACTTACCAGATCCTTATATGAGTACAAGCAGAATATATCCTCTCTCCAGCAATCCATACGTAACGACGTAAAGCTGAACAAGGCCGCTCAAGGATCTATTGATGAATTGTCTCTATCCTTGGGGAAGATGAGGGATCTTTATCGTTCCATGAGCGCAACGATGCAATCCTCTTCTTTTGGGAAGGCGTTGCTGTCAGAGATAAAAAACGTGGATGCGGAAGTCAAGCGGCTTGACGCTTCTCTCGGCAATCATCAAAGAAATGTAGGTAATTACGCTAGCGCCTTGGATGACGCAAGCGTCTCCCTTTATGACATGATGCAAAACATGTCGGCACTTCCCGGTCCTATAGGGCAATCTGCTTCCGCTATGCAAGGCTTGACTAAGGCATCCTTGCGATTTATCGCTACGCCAATAGGGGCGGTTTTGGCTGGGATATCATTGGCTCTTATGGCCTTGACTTCTTGGTTCAAACGGACAAGGGAAGGTGAGGAAGCGTTGAATGTAACGAGCGCTTATTTCAAGCAAACCTTGGATTCCATATTAGATGTGGTGGATGATGTTGGAGAATGGCTTTATAAGGCGTTCACGAAGCCTAAAGAGGCTATGAAGGATCTTGTTAGCTTCTTGGAAGGACAGGTAATGAACCGTCTTAACGCAACGGCAAAGGTTGGTGCGGCTATCTGGAAGATATTTGGAGGTAAGGTAGGAGAAGGTTTGAAGGATTTAGGGAATGCTATCGCACAAGGTTTTACCGGTATAGAGGACCCCTTGAAGAAAGCTTCCGGACTAATGGATGATATCATTGATAAATCAAAAAAGCGAGCAGATTTAGCTAAACGTGAGAATGAATTAGAAAATAGACAGCGATCATGGCTGGTTAAGAGATCCGAAATAGAGGCAAGAATAAGCGAGTTGAGGGAGAAATCTCAAAATGCGGCTTATTCAGATAAAGAACGTCTGGAAGCCTCAAAAGAAGCCTCTAAGTTAGTAGAAGAAATGTATAATGAGGAAGTAGATATGGCTCAAGAACGTTTTGATATCATAAAAGAGACAAACTCCTTATCACATTCTAATGGGGAAGCGTTGCAGGAACAAGCGGAAGCAGAGGCCGAGGTTAATAAATTAATGGCAGAAAGAGCCTCTAAAAACAGGGAACTTCTTAGTCAGCAGAGAGAGATTAATAATCGTATGAAAGCCCAAGGCGTTAGCGCCAATAAGGAGAAGGTTGAGACCTACGAGAGACTTATGGCTATAGAAGAAGGCCGCAAGAAGATCCAAGATAAGGAATTGGAGGTAGAGATGCAGATCCAGCAAACCCGCATAAACGCTATGAAAGAGGGATCAGATAAGCGTATCGCCCAATTAAGGCTTGATTATAAGAAGCGGACACAAGAGGTTACGAAATTGGGGGAGGAGTTCTTGAAGGCTCAACAGGAGATCGAGAGAAAGGCGTTCGAGGCGGCTAATCCTAAAGCCAAGGAAGAAGGGAGGGCTTTTACTCCCACTACAACGAAGGTTTCAGAATTGCCACAGGAGCAATTACAGCTACTTGCTGATATGTTAGCGGCTATAACGATCGAGACACAGGCTAAAGAGGCTGAGTTACTCAAGGGTACATTGGATAAGTATAAGGATTACGCCAAACAAAGGGAGGATATCGAGAAGCAATACAATGAGGATGTCAAGTTTTTGCAGAGCCAGAGAAACGAGGAGAACGCCAAACAGATAGACTCCGCTTTAGAAGAGGCTGACAAGAAAAGGAAGGCGAGCCTATCTAAGATCAACCTAGAGGAACTCAAGGAGAATATAGATTGGACTTCCGTGTTCGGTAACCTTGACAGAGTTGCTACCGAGGCATTGTCCGGAATCAAGGAAAAGCTCCAACAATACCTTCAAGACGCTGTCGGAACCATAAGCAAGGAGGATTTCAAGACGGTATCGGACGCTATCGAGCAAATCAACGAGGCCATGACCGATCGAAAGCCTATCGATCAATTACGCCAAGGGTATGATGAGTATAAGGAGACAATAGAGGAAGTGGCCGTCGCTCAAAAAGAGTTGAATGATCTGGAGTCTAGCGGGGCCGCATCCAAGGAGGCTTTGGAGATGGCGAACAAAAAATTGACGGAATCGTTAAACAAGCGTAGATCCTCCTTGGTCAAGATGACATCGGCCATAAACTCCATGGGAGAGAAAGGGCAGGATATCGTTACTGCTGGGAATAATATTGCTGATATGCTCACCGACTTGGGTGTTTCCGTCCCGGAATCCATATCCAAGGCTTTGGACGGAGTGAGTCAAGTCATGTCCAGTCTGGCTAGCATAGATCTCACCAAGCCGTTTAGTGTCATTACGTCCGCTACAGGTATAATCGGAGGTATCGGCAAGGCCATAGGAGGATTGTTCGGTGGTGGTAAGAATGTAGTGGCTCAAGAGACGATCGATAGCTATAATAACCTCATGGAGGTGATGGATGGCGTTATCTCCCGTCAACAGGAATTACTTGATGGATTGAGCGGGGCCGATGCGGTGGAGGCTTATAATAGGGCTAAAGATCTTATCGAAAAGCAGATTGACATGACCAAGAAACTAGGCTTGGCCCAGCTTAATGCGGGGTCAAGCTCGGGTTCTCATTCTTATGGATATAGGGCTATCCGGGATTTGAGGGCTTATGATAAGGAATTGAAGGCTATCGGCATTGATCTGGACTCGTTGGGAGGCCGTGCGGAGGGCTTGTTCGAGCTTGATCCGGAAGTGATAAGGCAACTCAAGGATGATGTCCCGGAAGCTTGGTTTAGGATAGATGATGACGCTAGGGGATATCTTGAGACATTGATAGATCTGGATGACAAGACGAAGGAACTGGAGGAGAATAGCAAGGAGGCTCTTACTGGCATATCCTTTGATTCCGCAAGATCAGAGCTTAGAAATCTCTTGTTGGATACAGACACCACGATGAAAGAAGTATCGGAGCATTTTGAGGACTATATGAGACAAGCCATTGTCAATACTATAATTGATAAGACATTAAGTGAAAGAATCAAAAAATGGTATGAAAAATTCTCTGAAGCTATGGCTGATGGAGAGTTAAGTGATTTAGAAAAAAAGGATTTACAAGAGACTTATAAAAAGATATATGAGGATGCTGCCAAGGAGAGGGATGCAGCTTTTGAGGCTGCGGGTCTTGGCAAGGAGACAAAAACGGAAGCACAAAAGGCTACCGCTAGAGGTTTCGAGACCATGACACAGGATCAGGCGGCGGAGTTGAATGGGCGTTTCACGGCGTTACAGGAAAGTGGAAATGTAATCTCGGAGCAAAATTTGACACAGACATCCTTGTTGTCAAGTATTGTTACCTCTATTGGGGGTGTCTTGTCTGCCAATGATTCCGTAAGGGATATAGCGGGAGAGATTAGGGATTTCCAAGTACAATCGTTCTTGGAGATACAAGAGATAAATGACACGACCAAAAGCATAGATAAGACGCTGAAGACGATGTCACAAAACATAGAACAAGTAAAAAGAAATACGGGAGGGATATAATGACTGGGCAATTATATATAAATAATAGAGACGCTTATGTAGTATATGGTGTCGTTATGAGCGATAATTTCCTAGAGAACATATCAATAGCGGCTCCATTAAAGGATTTTATTGAGAACGAGAGCCGTCTAGAGCATGGCAAGAGAATGATAATATCCAATCCTAGGTTAGCTAGCCGCAACGTGACCCTTACTTTTACGATAAACGGAAAGACATCAGAGGAATACCTAGATCATTATAGGGCTTTCGTAACGGAACTGCATAAGGGTAACGTTGCTCTACGTGTGCCTGCATTAGGGGAGACCTATAAGTTGGTATACCTAAACTCAGCGTCATATGCCTTGGATGGATCTCGCACCGTCTCCAAACTGGCTTGCAAATTTGTCGAGCCTAACCCACAAGACAGGACGTAGCCTAAAAATTACAACAATCCCGTCATTGTTTTTTTTAGGCCCGCTTGATTTTTTGCCATCCCCCTTATATGCGTGAACTTTGAGTTCATGATCGAGATAAAGGACATATCGGGCAATACTCGTTTCTCGACCCCTATAAACCGGGGCGCAAAGGGGAGATTCACCTTGATGAAGGAGGACTATATAACCCTTCCTTTTAGCGTTGAAACGCCTATTGATTTCAAGCCGGGCGACTATGTGGACATGAGAGGGGTACTCGATGACGCTTTAGGGGGTAAGCTGTCCAAGGTATATAAATACCTATCCTTGCAGAAGCCCAATGTGGCGCCGGGAAAATATGATTATGAGTTAAGGTTGGACGCTTATTATTATGAGTGGAACACGAAGATATTCAAGTATACCCCGGAAAATCATGGACAGGAGGCAGGATGGAACCTTACCGCCACTCTTGACACGCAACTGGGCGTGTTCCTGCGTAACCTGAAAGCTAATGGATACACGTATAACGGCATCGATTATGACTTTGATATAGACAACACGGTCGAGAACAAGGCCGTGTTGATGTCTTATAATAATATCCACCTTTTGGACGCTCTTTTCTCGATGGCCGCCGAGGACAAGTGGAATTGCGACTGCTGGATAACCGAGAATATTATCCATTTCGGACGATGCGAGTTCGGTGACGCCGTCAAGATAGAGTTGGGCGTGGAGGCTTCCTCCATGACCCGTAACGATAGCAAGGGTACTTACGCGACACGTATATACGTGTTCGGAGGTACCAGAAACATCCCTGCCAACTATCGTCCGGTAGATGAGCAGACCGTGGTCAACGGTGTCGTGCAAAAGCGGCTCATGCTCCCATCTGGGACACCGTATATCGATGCCTATCCCGGCATGACCAACGCTGAGGCCGCGGAGGACGTGGTGGTATTTGACGATATCTATCCCAGACGGATAGGTACGTTGTCGGATGTTAAGACCGTGGACAGGAACATAGAGACGGACGGCGAGGTGACGGGGACTTTTAAGGCTTATCAATACAAGGATACCGGGTTGGTGTTCAAGGATGAATATATCATAGAGGGTGAGAAATTGAAGGTCACGTTCCAATCCGGGAGACTTAATGGAATGACTTTCGGAGTCACTTTTAACCCCGAGGGAGCGGAACCCGTCGAGCAATTATGGGAGATCGTAGCTAACGAGGATTATGGCCGCTTGTTACCAGACGATGTGATCCGTCCAGAGAATGGTGATAAATATATACTTTCCGGATTCAATATACAATTAGTGTCCGGCCAATATATACCGGAGGCGGAGGCGGAGCTTTTGGCCAAGGGTAAAGAATATATAAAGAGAACCAGTATTGACGATGGCACGTACCCGACTACGTTGGACTCGGAATGGGTCTATCAAGACCAGATCAACCGGACTTACGAGGTGGGGCAGAGGATGCGGATGGTCAATCCCGCTTTCTTCTCGTCGGAAGGACGTATCAGTCGTGTTATAGGCTGGGAGATGAGCCTTGATATCCCTTATGATTCTCCTGTATATACTATAGGCGAGAGCTCTCAATACAGCCGGCTTGGTGAATTGGAGGACAAGGTTGATTCCTTGACTTATAAAGGACAGACATATACCGGTTCCGGGGGAAGCGGCGTATACGTTATCCGTACCAATGACTCCACCCCGGCAAGCGACAGCAACGTATTCTCCGCCCTTCGCTCGTTGGCTACCTTTTTACGCAAGGATAAGCCGGATCAGACCAAATATCTAATCAAGTTCCTTGGAGGATTGATATCCGACAATATCGAGTCTCAGGATTTTGCCGCCGGTCCTTTCGGCACGGGGTTCCTCGTGAAAAGGGACCCAAAGACCGGTAAATCATATATAGAGGCGGACGAGATCTACATCCGCCTTAAAGCGTATTTCGATACCTTGGAGATCAAGCATCTTACCCAAGTGGGCGGTCGCATCGTCCTGTCTCCCGCCGGTATGGATTGTATCCGGGTCGAGGAGGTTGCGGCGGAGTACGAGAAGGTATATGATAGCGCCGGAGAGGAGGTTATGGATTCTACGGGGGACGAGGTGCTGGCTCCCGTGGCCGGTGGCGAGAAAGCTTACCGATGCTACTTCAGGCAGTCAGACGGGGACAAGGAGATCGTTAACGAGTTCGCCGTTGACGACTTGGCTCAATGCCGGGAGTTCAACGTTAAGACGGGCGTTTCCCACGACGTTAGCAACCAGTATTATTGGAGGAGGGTGATCCACGTGGGGGACGATTACATCGACCTGTCCATGACGGATTGCGATACGGGAAGCATGGTCCCACGGGTGGGTGATACCATCGTCACGATAGGAAACAAGACGGACAAGAACAGGCAGAATGTCGTTTACCTGTCCTCCTATGACGAGGACGCCCCTTGTTTCAAGCTCTACTCTGGCATTAACGATTACTCCATGCTGAACAAGGAGGTGACGGTGATCTCACCGAACGCCGACAAGAACGTGTTTACCGGCAAGATGGTGATCAAGCCGGGTTCCACCGGTTTCGAGAACTTGACGGACGCCCCGAAGGTGGATGAGATCAACGAGGCTATCAAGGACGCCCAAGACGCCGCATCCGCCGCCCAAGAAGCTATCGAGGGGGTACAAGGATCGGTGGATGATTTCAAGGAATACGTTCTAGGGGACGCTTTCGCTGACGGTATAGTATCTGAGGCGGAGACTAAAAGCATAAGGCAATACATCAATATCGTCAACAACGAGAAGGAGTCAGCCTTGGCCACCTATAATGAGTTGGTAAATAATCCTTATCTTGAAGGATCTGGACTTGTATCCTTGCAAAACGCCAAGACCAACCTGTTCTCCTCCATAGACAGCTTGATCAACGCCGTCAACGCCGCGATCGAGGACAAGATCGCCTCCAAGGAGGAGATCGCCGACATCAACAACAAGTACTCGGAGTTCAACACTGCGTGCGCCGCTTTTTATACATCAGTGGAGGTCGCTAACAAGAGCATACAGGATAAATTGAAATCTTTCTCTAGCAAAGCGGAGGAAGAGGCGGACAAGGCTAACAAGGCCGTATCCGCATTGGCTGGCGACCTAAACGATACCAAGGGGGCCGTGAGCGATCTCGACAATTATCTTGACATGGCTAACGAGGACGGTATCATCACGGAGATAGAGGCCGCTACCATAGGCAAGTATATCAATACGGTCAACCAATCCAAGAAGGAGATGGATGCCACGTATACGGCGTTGTACATCAATCCCTTCCTTTTAGGAACAGCCAAGACCAACCTGTACTCGTCCAAGAATAGCTTCGATACGGCGACGTCCAACTTGATAGCGGCCATCAACGCCGCTATCGCCGATGGCAAGACGACCACGACTGAGAAGAGAAACGTTGACAGTAAGTTTACGGCATTCAACAACGCCTATGCCTCTTTGGCGACAGCGGTAGAGAATGCCAACAAGTCGATCCAGCAAAAGATCAAGGAGGAGGCGGTGAATGAGTCGAAATCCGATACCAGCTCGAAGATACAAAACATGAGTCAAGAGGTAAAGGATGAGTTCGCTAAAAAGTTAGGATATAAGGATTATGAGAGCCTAGTAAATGAGTCGTATTCAGGATATACCATCATAGATCCTAACACGGGAGTTTTAAACACTCGTTTGATAGAGGCAGGTGTCGTTATCACTTCTAAGCTTCTGGCGGATACTATCATGTCCAACGAACTTAACATAAATGACCGGTTCAAGATATATACGAATGGCAACGTTGATATGAACGGGGTCTTCCACTCGCTAGGGGCGAATACGGAGCTTGTCCTGTCTAACGGGTACTTGAAGATGTTATATAACGGGGTTGACGTGGCAAGGCTATCCGTTGATGAGAATACCGGATACCCCGAGCTCTTGCTTTACGCGGGGGATAAATCCGCGACTATAACCCCCGGCAAGTTAATCCTGAGCTCCGCCTTCAATGAGTATTTGACATTTGATGCGGCCACCATTGGAAGAGGCGAGGTGTTGAAAAAGGAAGATGGGACATTATGGATACGGGAAAATGCCATCTCGACTGTTAGTGTCAATATATTATCATCTCCTGTCAATGGAGGGACTACGAGTCCTTTCCATGGAAATGTATTGGTCGTAGCGAATCACCGGTTCACGATCGAGGCGATCCCGGCCGAAGGGTATGAGTTTGACAAATGGTCTGATGGAGGGGGGCGTACGCACTCGGTCGTGTTTACGAGCGATGGACAGAGCCTTACGGCGTATTTCAGAAAGATACAGGTTACCCAGTATACGTTGTCCTTATTGGCCGATCCGTCAAGTGGTGGTACCGTGTCTGGATCGGGCAGTTATGATGCAGGAACCAAGGTTACAGTATCGGCCACTCCTAACAATGGATACCGTTTCATTAGGTGGAGTGACAAGGGTAACCAATCCCATACGGTTACGATGGACGGAAACAAGACATTGACGGCGTATTTCGAGAAAGCGGTCATCACGGGCGACGAGATACTAGTAGGTACGGATCTCACGTCGAACCTTTACGTTAATACGATCAAGACCGGAAGCGGTACACTTACCGCTAATGCGTCCGGAGGTAAACTCACGGTTGCGTCCTCGGAGGATATGCAAGGGTGGGTCTTGTTTGACAAGATGTATCTAGGTAGCAAGCTCCTTCAAGGTCACAAGTACCGCCTGTCCATAACTGCCAAGGCATCCTCGGGCACGACGACGTTCATAGCGGGAATCGGCTACTTGAGCTTGGAGGGTGATTTCAACGACCTGTCATCCGGGGATATGATATATGGCGAGCAAATAACGACCACGTCCAAGACGTTCACGGTGGACATAACGGTTTATCAAAGGGATAGTTCCATAGCAGACTCCGTATGCATGGCCTTCATCCCAAGCGGAAACGTGACAATAACGATCTCCGGAATATCATTAAAAGAAGTATAACATTAAAATATAAGGATCATGGGACTGTTAAATTATACCATAGCGAAAATAAACGATCTGCTTGGCAAGGTGGACAAGATGCCGGAGACTGTGAAGGACGGAAAGACCCCCGTACTGGAGACCGGCACTACAACGACCTTGTCACCCGCTGAGTCCGCCACGTCCGAGGTCGTACGGAACGGTGAGGACTCAAACGGAAATCCTAGGTACAAGATAAACCTAGGTATCCCCAAAGGCAGGGACGGGTCCGGTGGATCGGGAGGCGGCGTGGCGGACTCCGTAGACTGGAGTAACGTGCTCAATAAGCCAAGCTGGGTAAACTCCACGACGAAGCCTACCTATACGGCATCCGATGTGGGGGCTCTCCCGTCCGACACGACGATCCCGTCCAAGACGAGCCAGCTGACCAATGACAGCAAGTTCGTCAAGGAGACCGGACTGAAGACAATCAATGGACAATCGTTGTTGGGTACCGGAAACATATCCATATCCGGTGGCTCCGGGGAAGGAGGCGGGGGCAACGTGAACGTAACGAACGCAGCGGAGCTAAAAACCCTTAAGAAATATGTATTCAAACCCTCCGCCGATGGATCAGCGGAAGGAACGTTTTCTGCCCTCAATGTCGCAACCCAAAACGAAGACGGACTGATGAGCACTCAACAAGTCGAAAAATTGTATAATATCAAAGATGTTTACAAATTCCCGGCGGCTGTATTGGGCTTGGCCTCGGCATCCACCAGCGATGATATCTTGACGGCATTCGGGTTTGATCCAATCCAAGAAAACACAGCTCTTGCGTATGTGGCCCAAATATTATTATTAGGACAATCAGAAGAATATAACTATGAATATCCATCTATCTTCATCGGTAACTACGCTTGTAATGTGTACGTTTTCATGGATTCAGGCACGATAGAGATGGAATTGTCATATATAGGACAAGGAGGAGTGCTCAAGACAGTCAAAGTAACGTGCAAAGAAGAGAAGGATGGTAAGTTTACCTATTCTGTGTGTTTCTACGAAAGCGGAGGTGAAGAAGTTTATTTACCTTCCTCAATCTTTGATTTGACAAAAACATCTACCAAAGAGGAGATAGCGTCCGTGTTAAATTCTTTAGGAGGAATGGATCGTATAATAGACTTGAGCAAAAAAACGACTACGAAATTCTATATCGTCGATACTTTCAATGGAACGAGAAACAATCGATCTTGTGTTAATTTGGGAGGATATAAGCTTGCCAATGTATTAAAACATTTAGACATATCTTATATTGACAAGAATCTTGTCTCACATTTCATTCAAATCGTTGGAACTTCAACGAATTATTCAATTGGCGATAAAAAAGATATAAATCTTAAATCTGCCATAAACTATGAAACTGTTAGGTCAGAAGTTTATGCTTTGACATCCGAATCGACATCTGAAGAGATAAGGTCTGCGTTCTATAGTTTAAGTGAATTTAAAAAATATATTGAGGCAGCCAAAAATGGATCCATACTACGAACGAGTATTCCCGAATCCATGGGATTAGATTATAAGAACCCAATTTATCTCAATACGCTTATCGCTCATGTCACAAATGACGGTGACGCTATTTTGGAGTATATAATAGCTGGTCCCGGAATAAATGGCTATGCAAGGATGCAGATTGTATTTATAAGCTATACTGCGTCCAGTGATTCTTTTTCTATAAGCGTATTGCCATTTTCGATTGGTTAAAATATCAAATATTACTAAAATGGAAAATATAAGAATAGGAAACGACATCAATATAGAGTGGACCATCTTCCGGGACGGTAAGCCCGAGTCTTTGGAAGGTAAGAGCCTAAGCATTCTCATGACCAGCGGTTACAGAAAGATAAGTGTGGAGGACTTCCATACTCGGGATAATGTGATCGCCTTCACGTTTCCGGGTAAAGACCAAGAGTATAACGGCATATATACCTTGACCCTTATTGAGAACTTAGGGAAAGAACAAATGTATACTGTTGACGCTTGCGAGGCCTTCCGTCTTGTCCCGAGATCATGCGCTGTCGGAGGAAATGCCGGTTGCGGGAACATAAAGGTAAATACCGTGAGGCTGACCGGTGATATCAAGGTGCCCGTGGCGGGTTCCGGAAGCGGTACATCCGATTACAACGAGCTATCCAACAAGCCTTCCATCAATGGTACAACCCTTAAGGGAAACATGAGCTTTGAGGAATTAGGGATACAGCCCACAGGGGATTACGCCACTAGGGACGAGATACCGGTATTGCCAGACAATATTGTGATCGATCCCAATTACACGCATACGGATAACAACCTTACCGATATCTTGTTGGAAAAGCTCAACGGATTGAGTAACTACGATGACACGGCGTTAAGAGAGGCTTTAACCTCCGAGATCAGCAGGGCGAAGGAGGTAGAGGGGGATCTTGACACGGCCATAAGGAAAGTGGCTTCCGATCTGTCCACGTTTATAACGGGAGATCCGGACGCAGACAATGTCATCAACAGATGGCAGGAGGTGGTGGAGTTCTTGTCCGGTATGACAGAGGATAAGGATATGGCCGGAGTGTTGCTGGATTTGAGGACACAAATGACTGAGGAGATTGCCTCCACGTTATCCGGTTACTATACCTCCGGTCAAGTTGATGATAAGTTCGTGGCTAGGGTTATTGGAAGCCGCCTTATGACCGAGGATGAGGGGCGAAAGATCGCAGGATTGGACGCGGCTTTGCAGAGAAAGGTTGACAAGGTCGATGGGAAGGGTCTTAGCTCTAACGATCTTACGAATGAATTGCTCGAAAAGATCAGAGGGTTGTCCAATTATGACGACTCCACCATAAAAGGTGAGATCACGTCCATAAAATCGGATATCGATACCTTGCTAGGGGAAGGGGCCAGCGATGCTATAGACACGTTTCATGAGATAGAGGATTTCTTGCGTGGAATAACCGATAAGCAAACGCTAACGGGCCTACTCAATGATCTTAAGAAGGAGGTGACGGCGATCATCCCGACCAAGACAAGCCAATTGCAGAATGATGACAATACGGTCAAGGACGCAAGTTATATACACACGGATAATAACTTTTCCAATAAGGATAAAACCAAGTTGTCAGGGATAGAGGAAGGCGCGAAAGTCAATGTTAATGCGGATTGGAACGCTACTGAAGGAGATGCATTGATATTGAATAAACCTACATTAGCTGCTGTAGCTACATCTGGTAGTTACGATGATCTTGCTGGTAAACCTGTATTAGCAACTGTCGCAACTAGTGGCTCATACAATGATTTGAAAGATGTTCCAGATCCAACTTTGATAGAGGCTACTGATGGTGAATATTCTGAATACAATGTGCAATCAGTACTTATAAATATTCTTTTTAGTGACGAAACTTCTATAACACAGGATGAATATGATGCAATTCTTTCGGCAATCCCAGTTGGTAAAATAGCATGTAAATACTCTTACAATTGTGGACTAGCTCTTCAATACGGAATAGGAGAATTTCTATTATTGAGAGGGGAAGATGAAGGAGAGATATATGTTTATTCTTATAGTAATTCAAGTCTTGATGGTAGCTCAAATATTTGTGGTTCTGCTATAATTAAAAGTGATTTGTCAGTTATATCAGGTATGAGATATACAACAATACGACCTGAAAATACCGACATAACTATACAATCAACATATGATCAAAAAGAAGTATCAATTTCATTACATACAGGAGGTGATGGTACTAAAGCTTTAATGGATGATGGAACTTACAAATCAATTCCTTCATTAGAGGATCAATACGCCTACGGTGTCGAGTGGGACATGGCATCGTCAAGCCCGGACGGGAAGCGTGTGGGAAATATGCAACTGCATAGGGAATTGCCGGTGCAGAGTAATATGCGAAGATGCATGATTGATAACAATGGTGGTATACTAAGTTACGTTACAGGGTCGGATGAAACGATAAACAAGTCCTATCTAGAAGCCTCGTTAATGACTGAAATTCCAGAGCATTGGACTAAGATTTACATTAATGGCACTAAGTTCAGAATAATGTTATCCGCTATTCCATTACCGGGATACAAACACGTGGATAAATTCTACATATCAACAGTAGAGGCTAGGATTAGCAGAAGTACGTCCATGTTGATATCTATGAGTAGTGCTACCTCGTTATCGGAAGATTTCCGTGGCGGCGACAACACCTCCGAATGGGACGGCACCTACCGTTCCTTGCTAGGCCGTCCCGTCACCAACCTCACCCGAGACCAATTCCGGCAAGCTGCAAGGAAACGTGGAAGTGGTTGGGAAATGTATACCTATAACGCCCACAAGATCCTGTTCTGGCTATTCGCCGTCGAGTACGCCACGCTGGACAGCCAGAAGCCTTTCAACGCCCAGAAGGACGCTAACGGCTTCGCACAAGGCGGCCTAGGTCCGGGACCAACGCAAATGACGGATTGGACTAACTTCAACAACACCAACCCCCTTATCCCATGCGGCTATACCAACGAGTTTGGGAACGGCTCGGGAGAGAAGGCATATGTCGTGAAGAACGCTTCCGGAGGTACTCACGCCACGTTGATGGCTAACAGGTATCGTGGCATAGAGAATCCGTTTGGACACATATGGAAATACACTGACGGGGCCAATATACAGGTCACCACGGGCGATGCGGGATTATCCATATTATGGACTACCGATGACCCGTCGAATTTCAGCGACACCTCTTACACCGGCTATGACAAGAAGGGCAATATCTGCCGTACAAACGGTTATGCCAAGAAGATGTTGCTTGGGGAAGATGGCGATATAGTGGCCACGGAGGTCGGCGGTAGCTCCTCTACCTACTGGTGCGACTACTATTACACCAACACATCGGCTAACCGCATGCAGGTGGTGCTGGTTGGCGGGTACGCGGGCAACGGGTCGGCTGCGGGCCTCGCTCGCGTGGATGCGGGGAATACGCCTTCCGGTGCGGATCGTGCCGTCGGTTCGCGCCTTTGCTTTTTCCCCGAATATCGTAAAACGTCGGCGTAGCCGCACGTATCACGTCGGGAATTTTTTGTATAACGTTTAATGAGGATAAAAATGGAAGAAGAAAAGAATAAAGATGACGGCAGCTTGTCGTTCTTGAATATCCCAAGGGATAAGAACTCAAGGCATTTTAATTGTCCGGAGATCACCCAACAGAAGTTGACGAATCTCACGTTCTGGGTAATTGATTACATGGATGGCGTGTCCACCAAGTTCGGGAAAGACAGGGCGCTTGTCATGATCAAGGAGAATCTAGAGGATAAGGATAGTGATGCCAAGAAATTCTTTACGAACTCCCAAGAGATCAAGTACGTTCTTGGTAAGATAAAGGAGATGGACAAGTTCCCTAGGAAAGTGACGATGCGAGCCTCCGGGAACAGGTATTATCTCGAATGACGGAATGAGGGTCGATCATCCCTAGGTGGTGCTGGTTGGCGGTAACGCGGACAACAGGTCGAATGCAGGCCTCGCTAACGTGAATACGAATAATGCGCCTTCCGATGCGAATCGTAACATCGGTTCACGCCTATACTTTTAGAGAGGGGAAAAGATATTTAGATAACAAACAGGGATGGTGGCCTCGCCTCTTGGCGAAAAAAGTCTCCCCATATAAAGGGTGTTGGTAGGGAAACCGAAGACTCCCTATGATAAAAAGCAAATTAATGACAATAAAATGAAGAGAATAGGGAATTTATTTGATAAGATAGCGAATATGGACAACTTGATACTTGCGGACATGAAAGCCCGAAGGGGAAAGAAGGATTCATACGGCATAAGGTTGTTCGACAAGGACAAAGAGGGTAATCTAAGCCGTTTACTAAAGTCTCTGCTGGATGGCACGTTCAAGACTTCCAAGTACCGGACTGATACCATTTATGAGCCAAAAGAAAGGATCATCTTCAAGCTCCCTTATTATCCGGACAGGATATTGCATCATGCCATAATGAACGTCATGGAACCTATATGGGTTTCCGTGTTCACGGCTGATACGACATCATGTATCAAGGGAAGAGGAATAACGGAGGCGTATAAGAGGACAAGACGGGCTTTGTCCGATCGTGAATCCGTCTATTGCCTCAAGGTTGATATCCGCAAATTCTATCCGTCAATAGACCATGAGGTGTTGAAAGGCATCGCTCGGAAGAAGATCAAGGACGATCGCTTGCTTATGTTGTTGGATGAGATCATTGATTCCGCTCCCGGCGTTCCGATCGGGAACTATCTTAGCCAATATCTTGCGAATCTTTATCTCGCCTATCTGGATCACGAGATAAAGGAGATTATAGATATAAGGCATTATATCAGATACGCGGATGACATGACTTTTTTCCATCATGATAAGTGTTTCTTGAGAAACGTATTACTTCCGTGGCTTATCGATAGATTGGCTGTGTTGAAGTTGGAGCTGAAAGGGAATTACCAGATATTTAAGATCGCTGAGAGAAGATCGGATAAAAGCGGCCGTGGTATAGATTTCGTGGGGTTCGTTTTCTATAAGGAGCATATACGGAAAGGAAGAGGACTAAGCAAAATCTATGTCGTGCGGCGGCTAGATTGAATAAAGTCCCGAATATATCCTTAACGGAATACAAGGCAGGTCTAGCCGGTTGGCTGGGCTGGATATATGATAGCGATAGCAAGCATTTAGCTAAGAAAATTTTAAAACCAGAGTTTTATGAAGCGATCATGGAGCGACACAATGCCGCCTAAAATAGAGCGGGACGGTGACGGTTCCTACCTGTACCGGTGGGACGTTAGAGAGGAGACAAGGGAGATGGGTGACGATATGGCCCCCGTGATCTCCTATAGTTACAACGAGGTCAGGATATGGGCCACGTTAACTGCCAACAAGATATTGGAGGCCTGTATCAACGCCCTATGGGACAAGGACGTGGAGCAAAAGAAGCTGAACGACTACAACGCCGCCCAGCTAGGCATATTGGACTTGTCATACGTGGAGTCTTATAAGACGTTCCTTAATGAGAGGAAGGCGCTGAAAGACCGTGTGGATAGCGATTTCGCCGAGTGGGAGGCGGCGAGAGAGGAGGAGAGCATAGTGGTTTTATAACTAAATAAAAAAAAAGGATCGGAAGAATGGAATTTTTTAAAATGATTTGCAGTATGAGGGAGCTACTGACTGTAGTCGTGTTTGAGATGTTCATCGTTATGGTGGCGATGGGGTGGGATTTCGCCTCGGGTTATTACAAGGCTAAATTGAGGGGCGAGGAGCGTAATTCGTATGGCATGCGTAGGACGGTCAGTAAGTTCATACTTTACGCTGGTAGCGTATGTATAGCGTGCGGGATAGACTCGGTTTGCTACGTGTGCCGGTTCTGGGAATTTATCCATCTGCCTTTCTTGACCAATGTCCCGGTCGTATCCTCGATAGTGACCGTATTTATCTTGATAACGGAGGTTAGGTCTATCTGGGAGAAGGCTGACGCCAAACAAAGGAGGCAGGCGAGTAAGACAGCCGACATGATCGGTAAGGTTGTAACGCAAAAGGTTTTGGAGGACGCTTTGACAAACGCTTTATCCAATGCCATGAATAAAAAGAAGAAAGGAGAGTAAAATATGGGGAAAAATAATTTACCTCGTGGGTATCGGAACAACAACCCGGGAAACATCCGGATCAACGGAGACTTGTTCCAAGGTGAGATACGTCCGAGCAAGGACAAGTCGTTTAAGCAGTTCGAGACGATGGCCTATGGATACAGGTCGGTATTCCGTATCCTATCTAATTATCGCAAGAACTACGGACTGGATACGATCCGCAAAATGATAGGTCGCTGGGCGCCGGAAAACGAGAATGATACGGACGCTTACATTAAGGCCGTATCAGATTACGCCGGTATCCCGGCTGATGATCCTATCAACATCAACGATCGTGAGCAGATGATCCGGATCGTGGCAGCGATGAGCAAGGTGGAGAATGGTAGGGAGGCTGATATGTCGGATGTTATAGCAGGGTGGAACTTACTATGAGAATATGGTACGTCATATTGTTATGCCTTTTCTGTGCCTGTGGAACCTCCAAGAAATCCACGGATACGGAGAGGCATGCCACTACAAGTGTCAGTCTATCGGATAGCGTACTTAAAAAAGATAGCCTTTCGATCATAGAGCGCATATTATCTAACGAGAGGCTGAATGCCCATATCTTGGTTGTCGAGTGGTCTGGTCCGGATAGTGTGGGGAATCAGTATCCAGTCAAGACCTCAGATATAACCATAGGTAAGGAGCGAGAGGAATCCGGCGAGAAGATCGTTTCGTCCGGATCTGATATGACAGAGGTACGGACGAATAACAAGACGGTCGTCTCCGATGAGAGAGAAACGATAAACGTGGATAAGGAAACGAGGCTTATCCATCCTAGGGTATGGTGGTATCTGTTGGTAGGAGGAATGATTGCTGCCATGTTATGGTGGATCATTAATAAGAGAGGGTGATTTAATATTGATACATAGTGTTATCCAATGACTCCGAGAGGACGAGTTGGCGGGGAGATAAAGAAAGAATCTCCCCACGAATTAAAACGGATCGGAAGTTTGTTTTAATTATCGCTGCACGACGGGAGAGATTCTTTATTTCTTCTGCCGTGCATTTTTTTGCCCGGCTTGATAGTAAAACAAACCACGAAATAAAAAGTTTATGAATAAGGTGGAAATTTTTTACAAAAAAGTGATAGAGGCAGTCTGCAAGGAGTGCGGGACCGATCCGATAATGATGTTTAGCAACAACAAGGAGAGGAACGTTGACGCTCGGGGAGTGGCTATAACCATACTGGCCGATCGCAAGTTGAGCGACAATATCATATCCGATCTGACTGGAATGACGAGGCAAGCCGTGAACCGGATGCGTAACTTGTACCCGGACAGGATAAGGAGGAGTTATTTCCTGAGAGGAGTATTAGAAAGCGTGAAGGAAAAATTAGCTATAGAAAATCCTCTATATTCGTGAACTTTTTTGATCTTAAAATAGTTGTATATACGAAATGGTAGAAAAAATAGTTATCGTTTTGTTTGGATATAGTAGAATTATAGTTACCTTTGCCCCTGTCAAACTTTCGTTGTTTGTTATCTTTTTTTTATAATTAAAAAAGAAAGGAGGCCAAATGGTAATGAGAGTCAAGGATGTTATATCCTTACTTGAAGAAAACGGATGGCGTTTTGTCCGGATGCGTGGAGATCATAGGATTTACTATAGGAAAGGAGCCAGAAGACCCATAGTAATTCCGGGTAATCTCAACGATGATCTAAAGGAAGGGACGTTGAATTCCGTTTTAAGGGAGGCAGGACTTAAATAGTCCTGCTGATGCCGCCTCCAGAAAACTTTTGAATTAATACATGAAAAACATAAGAAGAAAAAAAGACAAAAATGTATGCACACACTAAGAGTTATCATTGAACGGGCCGACAATAATTACTCGGCTTATATTGATGGTTTGGACGGTATAATAGCTACCGGAAAAACTATTGATGAGATAAAAATGGGTATGATAGAATCTATTGATACCTTTGTTTCGGAATGTGAGGAGTTAGGCTGTGATATTCCGGAAGAGTTGCAAGGTGATTACGAGTTGGTGTTTAAAATGGATGTACGGTCTTTGTTGGAGTTTTATTCTGGCATATTTTCAAAGGCTGGTTTAGAACGTATTACAGGGATAAATCAAAAACAATTATGGCATTATGCTTCTGGAGGAAGAAATCCTAGACCCGAACAAAGCTTAAAATTGGAAAAAGCCTTGCATAAATTAGGAGAAGAGCTCCTTTCCATATCATTATAAAGCCTCCCTTAAAAGGTAAAAGCGTCGTCAATACAAATTGGCGGCGCTTTTTTTGTCTCATCCCCTTCCGCAAAGAACTAGCAACAACCTCGCAACAAGCTAGCAAGGAGATATTTATTTAGCAGAGCACTTCTCATGATTTTTGTCGTGTCCGGTAATGGTGCCGGATTAACGACAAAAATTAAAGATAATGGATAGAAATTATTTTATCGGTACTCCCGAAGGAGGTAATTCCGGTGGAAGTAAGTTTGACATCATGGCCTTTCTCCCGAGCTTGATGGGCGGTGGTGGAAAATCGTTAGACCCCAACTTAGTCGCCGCGTTAATGAACAACAAAGGCAACCAAGACGCTTGGGGTGGAGGCGGTTGCTGGTGGATCTGGATCATCCTGCTCTTCTTCGTATGGGGAGGTTTCGGCAACAACGGCTTCGGCAATAACAACGGGGCTAACGGATTACCGGCTCAATTGAACAATGACGCTGGTCGTGAATTGTTGATGAACGCTATCCAAGGAAACGGAACGGCTATCAGCCAATTGTCATCTTCCTTGAATTGCTCAACCCAACAATTACAAAATGCTATCTGCCAGATCCAAGGACAGATCCAGAGCGTGGGTAACCAAGTAGGCATGAGTTCCCAACAAATCATTAACGCCGTCCAAAGTGGTAACAATCAATTATTGAGCCAGATCGCCGAGTGCTGCTGCACGGTTAACAACAACATCACTAAGATGGGCTACGAGAACCAATTGGCTAGCTGCAACCAGACAAACACGCTGGTGAATACGATGAACAACAACACGTTGACTCTCCGTGACTCAGGTCTGCAGAACACCCGTGATATCATCAACGAGGTTCGTGATTTCAAGAACTTGTATCAACAAGACAAGATGGATCGCTTGACGGCGGAGAACCTAGCCTTGAAAGGACAGATCTCCCAAAGCAACCAGAACGCCTATTTCGCCGCTACTCTACAGGCGCAGACCGCCCCTCTAGGTAACGCCTTGGGTGATTTGAGCTCAAGATTGGCCAAGATCGAGTGTAACCAGCCGGAGGTGGCAAAGGTTCCTTACTCCCCCGTGGTAGGCATACCCACTTGCGTGGCCGCCCAGTACGGATTAGGCCTAGGTCTCGGTAACTGGGGAAACTTCGGCAACGGATGGGGATAATGAGTTAATAACCTAAAAATAAAGAGTTATGGCATTCATTAGTCCTTTCATAATGGCGAACAAGAACGGTATCCCACGTTTGGAGAGCACGGGCGTTACGGTCGGGACGACCAACGTTCGTTTCTCCTTCCGCAATCACCCGTTCCTGTCAGCCCCGTTTAGCGGGTTGATCTTGTTCCGTCTGGCCCAGCCTATCCCGGCTGGTACTACCGGGACGTTGCCGGTAGTGTTTGACACGAACGGCTCCACGCAGGCGCTAACGACCATTAACGGCGCAGATGTCACGGCATCCGATATAACCGGCACCGGAATCTACTTGTGTTACTATGAGTCGGGCAATAATACGCTCCAGATAATGACGGGAGTGGTGTGATAGAGTATCAACGAGAGACCGGAGCGATCCGGCTCTCATAAAAACCAAGAAATATGTTCAAGAATCAGAGACAAGGGAATCCTTTATATATCCTTCATAAGGGGAATACGCCGTTTTGTGAGGTTGGAAGCATAGTCAGCGTGTCCCCTCCGAGACCGGAGAATCCAAATTTCAATATGTATGGTCCGCAAGCTAAAATCGTGGTGGACATAAAGGCCAAGGTAGGTGAGGACAACGTCAGCTTCTCCAACGTCTTGTCCGACGTTACCATTACGGATTACCCCACTACAAACGGGGAGAAACTGGTTGTGTCATGCGATCTAGGTGCCCTGAATACGGAGATCAACGCCATGATGCAGCAAAGCCGACAGGCACTTGACAGCATCGATTACCATAAATCCGTGATTGAGGGGTGCGAGAAGATGCTGGTAATACTGAACCCTGAGTTTGCCCGGGAGAAGGAGAGGGAGAGTGAGATCGCTAACATGAGAAACGAGATGTCCGATCTGAAGGAGGCTAACGCAAGGTTGGTTGCCATGATGGAGCAACTTGTCGGTTCCGTGAACGGTAATAATAACAAGAATAAAAAAACAGAGTGATATGGGAACATATAGCAGAAAACTGAGAGAGCTGATCGAGGAATTCGACGCCATGGAAGACGAGGATATGTTAGAACTGGCGAAGGAGGCCTATAAGCTTGGCTGTAAGGAAGGAAAGCGGAAGGCCATGGAAGGCTATGGCAACCGCATGGAGGAAGACGAAGACGATGAGTTCGAGGACGACGACGAGTTCCGTGAGATGTGGGAGCGTGGCGGCTACGGTAACCGTGGCGGCGGTCGTGGATCATCCGGTGGCGGTTATGGCAATCGCCGTGGGGTGCCGGGCACCGGACGCTACTCGAGACGATATCGTAGATAACCATGAGGGGGGGGGACCGGTTTCCCCCTCCTAAAAAACAGAGGAATATGAGACTAGATATGTATGATGATTTCCCTTCCGGCATGCGATCCTACCTGAAGGCGTATGGCTGGCATTTCTCCAAGGCCATGTGCGATTGGGCCGTATCCATGATGGAGAAGGAGGACGGAAACGGGAAGAAGGTCAAGATAACCCCTTTCACGAAGGAACAGGTGGATGAGATGCTGAAGAAGTATAGCGTGGACGTGAAGAAAAAGGGTGGATACGATTATGTTTACGCCGCCAACATGTGCAAGGCCGATTACCTTGGCTCCTCAGTGCCTAACGAGCAGTACGCCGCTCTTTATGTCAAGAACGTCTGCGACGATCCGGACGCTTACGACGGGATAGTGTTCACCCGGTTCTACGCTGATTGCATCGGGTCCGGCACGCCTATAATCTGGGAGGAGATGATGTGATGAGAGGCTGGGGCTACATACTGAGGATCTTGAAGGGAGAGTCCCCCAAGGACGTGCTGGCGAGTATGCCGGATAAGGATTTTGACAAGGTATCCGAGGTGGTGGGCAATCTCAAGGCAACCAATCTCACCCGGCAACAAAGGAGGAGGATAGAGCGGGAGTTCAAGACGGTAAGGAGATGATACGACGGGATTACCATATCAAGAGATACGATTGGGTGATCCACGTGCTGTATAACGTCACCTGCTCGAGGACATCCGATATCATAGCCCTATTGAGGAGGGCCGGTTGCCCGGAAAGCAAGATACGGGAGGCTTATGGCAACGTAGGCTCCTGCAAGCTGGACGTGGGACTGACCTATTCTAATTACCGCAGCCGGGAATCCGTCATGGTGATAGGCCGGACCTCGTCCTATAGGGAGTTCGCCAATTCCCTGTACCATGAGTGCCGGCACTTGACGGATCATATGTCCTTGGCCTTGGATATGGAGATCGGAGGGGAGCCTATCGCTTACTTGGCTGGCGATATAGGAGCCTTGATGTCCGATGAGATAAGGATGTTCATCTGCGATTGCCATTGTCACAGGAACGATATAAACGATGAGTTATGGGAAAGAAAAAAGAAGATAAAAAGAAAAAGGAATCCGTAAGACGGGAGATAGACCGCCTTACGGATTCCTTGGATTTCGAGCCTGTCAACTTCTATGAGGTGATGGCTCGGATTAGACACTTGATGTGCCTGTTATGATTTTGTTTCTTGCGCCTTAAAATTATAGACTGGTTTAATAACATCTATAATGTCTACTGTATCAGTAATAGCGGTGATTATCTCCTCTATTGGCTTGTACGCTTGTGGGGCCTCGTCTATTGTGGCCTTACTTACAGAAGTTGTGTATATTCCATTCATAGATTCTTGGTATTCCTCCATGCTGAGTAACTCCTTTGCCTTGTTCCGACTCATCAAACGTCCGGCCCCGTGCGGCGCTGAATAGTTCCAGTCGGGATTTCCTTTCCCGATACAGATGAGCGATCCATCACGCATATTAATAGGAATAAGTAGCTTTTCTCCAAGCTCAGCACTTACAGCTCCTTTTCTAAGGATCATACGGCTAAAATCAATGTAGTTGTGTATGGTTTCAAATCTATTTACCTCAGTAAATCCCATCCCCTTAATGATAATCGCTGCCATAGTAGCACGATTAAGTACAGCAAAACGTTGTACTACTGCCATGTCATTAATATAGTCGTGAAAATCACTACCTGAAAGATGCGCTAGCTCTTTGTCCTTACCGGGAATAGAAATGTTCTTAATCGCTTCCTGAATATCCCTTTCCCTACCTTCTGCTTTCAATCTGGCAATAGTATTACGTACCTCTATCGCCCGATCACTTTCTGTATTTGCAGCCAAATTTTGATAGTGCTTACAAACATCGCCTCCCAGCTTTCTACTGCCAGAGTGAATAACCAAATAGTACCTATGGTTTCTTTCTGAATAGTCCACCTCTATAAAATGATTACCGCCCCCAAGCGTACCGAGTGATAGATAAGCCCTATTTAAATCTACTTGCTTCGCACATCGTAGGTTTGAAAAATCAAAATTCTCCTTTTGGGTGTCATGTATATCAAACCCATTGGGAACCATTTCCCTTATAACGGAATCCAATTTCTCACAGTCTATGGATTGATCTGCCAATTCCACGGTAAGCATACCGCAACCAATATCCACCCCAACTAAATTTGGGGTTACCTTATCGGTTATTGTCATTGTAGTACCGACAGTACATCCCTTACCAGCATGGCTATCTGGCATTATTCTAATAATTGAATTCTGATAAGCCTCATAGTTTGCGAGTCTTTTAACTTGCTCATAAGCTTCATATTCAAATGTCTCGGCGAATACTTTCACCTCGTTTCCTGTGTCCGATTTTATAATTCTCATAAAAAAATATTTTTTGCAAATAAACAATAAAAGTTTAAATAAACTCATGGATTCTTTGATTTGATTAACCCATTAAGTATCTTGGTCGCCAATAACGGATCTTTATCCATTAAAATGTTCCATGCTTTTATTCCGGGTTTCACCCTAGAATAATGATGTAGCACTATATTGTTGGCTTTATCCAGTCTTCCGGTTCCATATATCCATAACATCCCGGGATATAACTGGAAGTTTTTCATTATCTTCTTTGCTTGTCTTAATCTCATGATTTCAATTTATTTATTATTTAATGATTATATAGTCCCCGCAATCTTCAATATACTTTATTCCGGCACTATCAAGAGTATTCTCTATGTCCACTTGGCACAGGCAAGATTCCGGTATGATATTGTCATACCCTTCCGCTGGGATCATTTTCGTGATTTGCGGGAAATGATCCTCTAGTTGTTTAGGGGATTGTATTTCTACATCCCCGTCGTAAATAAGTACGCACATGTTATTTAAATTATGAGCCTTCCCATGAAGGCTCGGTTTATACTATTCCCCAAGATCGGGAATATGGCACCAATGGGTAACCTCCCCGAATACCTTATAAGCGTCCTCCCCGTAAATGATAAAGCCACTATCCTTGCCATGTAGATAAGCGGTGGCTTTGCCCCCGTATTCACCTCTAACCAAGACTATGTCTTGATTTTCCGGTAGACGTTCCTTCACGCTTACCCACGGTGATTGCTTAGCCTGCCATTCGGCACCGGCTATAAATCCCTGATAATACGCCGGGAATGCACTACCGCTACT
>ULXP01029172.1_pt1 | contig 43258 bp, 49 predicted proteins | sample 1961351 | NCBI WGS metagenome assembly ULXP01 (sample SAMEA4835840, study PRJEB28245) | human gut metagenome | biome: gut microbiome; material: fecal sample | place: Denmark | collected 2008 | reverse complement strand
GCGTTAACTGATATGTCGGATTCCTATATCAGTTATATTGAAACTGCCAAGAAACAGGCAAGCCTCGAATCCCTTGTCCGGATCTCCAATGCTCTAGGAATTACTGTGGATGAATTGCTCAGCGGTAACCAGCTTCATAATCCCACGGATTATCAGACCGATATTGATCTGCTGATGGAAGATTGTTCTCTTCTGGAGCGCCGTTTTATTTATGAATTGATCTCCGTAGCAAAATATATCATTCGCAACAACGGCTGGGAGTTAATTGAAACGGGGCATAATTCCTAACGCTATGACCAGAGGTTAATCACTTGACCTCTGGTCTATTTTCTTTTCTTACAAAGAAAATATAATGATACGTAACAATACATGAAAGGCGTGAAAAAATGAACCAATCGGAAGGACACTCCATCAGCATACAAGAACAAAAATCCAAGATCCGTGAACGATATCGAGGCTTAGATCCGGACACAGTGGAATGCCTCCCTGCTAGGCCACCTGAAAATATCTATGATGAAGACCGTGAATTACGTGTGGCTGTATATGCCAGAGTATCCACTGACGACCCTAGGCAAACATCTTCCTATGAACTGCAGAAAAATCATTATACGGATTTTGTCAACCGCCACCCCAACTGGAAATTGGTGGAGATCTATGCCGATGAAGGAATTAGCGGCACATCCCTGAATCACCGTGAATCGTTCCTCCGCATGATTGAAGATTGTTATAGGGGAAAGATCGATATGATCATCACCAAAAGCGTTTCCCGATTCGCCAGAAATATTATGGACTGTATTGGCTACGTCCGTCAGTTAAAAGAACTCAAGCCGCCTATAGGGATTCGCTTTGAAGCGGAGGGGATTTTTACGCTTGATGCGAACAGCGAAATGACCCTCTCCTTTATGGCTGCAATGGCGCAGGAAGAAAGCCATAACAAAAGTGAAATTATGAATGCCTCCATTGAAATGCGCTTCAAACGTGGCATTTTCCTAAAGCCGCCCCTTCTGGGCTATGACGTGAATGAAGATGGCGAATTGGTTATCAATGAAGAAGAAGCAAAAACCGTGCGTCTCATTTTTTTCATGTACCTGTACGGATATACTTGCCAACAGATCGCTGATCAGCTGACCGCTTTGAAGCGGCCCACGAAGAAAGGCAATCTGGTCTGGAACCCCGGAAGTATTTTGCAGATTTTGCAAAACGAAAGGCATTGTGGTGACATTATCGCTCGGAAGACTTGGACTCCCAACTACCTTAACCATAAATCCAAAAAGAATAAGCAGGATCGAAACCAATATCGTAGATATGGAGACCACGAAGCAATCATCTCCAAGGATGATTTTGTCGCTGTCCAGCATCTGATCCTGAATGCCAAATATGGCGCAAAGGGGTTACTCCCGGAACTTCATGTCATTTCAGATGGCGTCTTGAAAGGCTTTGTGGCGGTGAATCCCCGGTGGGCCGGTTTTAAGGCTCCTGACTACAACGCAGCGTGCAGAAGTGTTTATGAAGGCAATGACTCTATCGATTCTGCTCTCATGCCTGATGTCGCTCCCGGAGATTTTGATTTGAGAGGATTTGAAATCACAAGAGCGCAATTTTTAAATCCCCGTGATAAACCTTACATATTGATCACACACAAACTACTGAAATTCAACCTAATTGCGCTTCAAAAATTCCAGAACATTGATTATATAGAACTTTTAATACACACGGTGGAAGGGCTATTGGCTATCCGGCCCAGCACAAAAGAGAAACGCAATTGCATGAAGTGGTCTAGACTCTCGGATATAAAGAAAGTCCCTAAAGGAATCGGGAGCGCCGCCTTTATTCCCACTCTATACGAACTCTGTGGTTGGAATCCCAAGTATACATACCGTTGCCTCGGCCAGTTCCATCAAAAAGGCGAAGAAATGGTGTTGGTTTTCAACTTAAAAGAACCGGAAGTTTTTATTCCTACTTCTGAAGATAGAAATTCAAATGATACACAACCCAGATCCGATTACTTTGGATCTTCTTCAAAGAGTTTATTGGCCTATCCTGCAGATTGGCGGCACACCTTCGGCAATAATTTTTATCACCAATCTCAAGCTGCAGAAATGGCTGCGTTTTCACAAAGCCAAGAATGGAATACGCAGAATGAGGGAGTCCCCTACCACACAGAACATCTTAACGTGACGCCACCTGATAAGGCCCGTGAAGAAATCCACCAAATTATTCAAGACATAACACAGGAGGAACCATATGAACGAGTTACTGATCGTTGATAAGCAGCTTACCCCAGAGGAAAAGCCTTCCATAAAAAGAGAAATAGAAATTATAGAGGATGATTCCTTTAATTATGACGGCTACCAAGTCGTCCGTGGAGAATTTTTCTCACATCTCTACGAACCCTGTATCACTTTTAACAATTTCAAAGTTTATATGAATACAGCATGTATCAAAAAACTTCCCGAAACCGATTATGTGCAGATTCTTGTCAATCAGGAGAAAAAGAAGCTGGCTGTACGCCCTTGTTCCGAAGAATCCAAGGACTCCTTCCGTTGGTGCAGCGCCACTGCGAAGCGCACACCTAAGCAGGTTACTTGCCGTGTCTTTTATGGAAAGATCACGGAGTTGATGGGATGGAACCCCAGCTACCGGTATAAGCTGGTGGGGAAGCTGATCCAATCCAACGGGCAGCTCTTATTTATTTTTGATTTGACAGCGCCGGAAATATTCACCAGAACATCAAAGGACGGTGAAAAAGCACGAACCTCTCGGAAGCCCGTATACCCCTCCGAATGGGAACATCAATTCGGCGTTCCCGTAGAGGAACATCAAAAATCCCTCCAAATTGATATATTTGACGGGTATGCCTTATTTGGCATGAACGATAAAAGCACAAAAAATAATATGGAAAGCGAGGATATGACCCATGAGTAACTGTACTGATTCCTTACCAATTATCTGCATTGACTTCAAAAAGAGTCGTTTTCGCATTCATAAAAACACACTCCGGATGCTTGGAAATCCCGCTTATATCCAACTGTTAGTCAATCCAAACGAAAACATTCTGGCTATCAAACGCTCCATCCGTGAGGATCGATTAGCGCATTTTGTGCAGTTAGAACGTTTCCCTGCCAAGAATAGCTACGAACTGTATAGCAACAGCCTCGCCTCTACCCTTCTTCAAAACAACCAGCATTTGCATCACGGCAGTTCGTATCGCTTCTACGGATCACTAAACACAACACATGGGATCGCACTGTTTTGCCTGAACAACGCTGTTCCCATTTCTCCAAATGAGTGTGAAGAGGTGGCTATATGAAAGTAGGTTATAGTCCCGTCTTAAAGATCGATCCAGAATTTAAAAGCCTCATGCACCCGCTCTCTGAGAAAGAATTTCTTTCACTTCGAGAGAATATTTTAGATGGCGGAACCACCTATTCCATTGCGGCGTGGAATGAATATCTAATTGATGGATATGAACGATACATGATATGCCGTCAGGAAAATATACCCTACCACGTACACCGCATAGGTTTTAGCTGCCGTGAACATGCGATTACTTGGATCTGTCGTGAGCAACTAAAAAAAGGAAATCTCACCAATGAGCGATACCGCTACCTCATCGGGAAACGATATGAAACAGAACGTATTGTACGCAACGATTCCGGCACGGAACCCAGCCAGCAAACCAGTCATAGCAAGTTGCAGAATACAAACAGCTATCGTACGGCACTCAAATTAGGAGAGGAATATTCCCTTTCACATAATACGGTTTATAAATATGGAGTATATTCCAGAATGGTAGATATCATTATGGAAAAAGATGCGGATCTGGCACAGAAAATTCTATCTGGTAAATTGCGTGTTTCACACGACAATATTATAGAATTATCCCGATTGCCGCAGGAGAATATTAAAAGGTTAAATAAGACCCTCTCCAAAGAAGGGATTGATCATATTGTCATCTCCGATATCCTCCGTGGATTTCAATGGAAGCGGGTTGTGGAACCTCGCACCAAAACCATCCCTCAAGAGGAGATCCCAATAAAACAAATGCCGCAATTCGACCCTAATGCAGCTCCTTCCAGCTTGGCATATACGATGCCCTCATGGGAAGGAACGATAAAAAGAATCCGCAATGAGACGGATTTCCAAATTGTCAGCGAAGACGTAAAAAACAAATTGGCTTTCCAGATCCGACAGCTACAGAATACACTTGATACACTATCAAAGAAGATGGAGGATAACAGCAATGAATGACCTTTCAAAATATGTGCCAAACGTATTTTTTGAACAGATTCCTATTAATAACCTTGTTTCCAGTCAGGAGTATCAGCGCAACCTTTCGATTAAACACGTTCAAAAGGCGGCAGCGAATTTCGATCTCTATCAGATCAATCCCGTAAAAGTCAGCCGGAGGGATAATATCAATTACGTTTTCAACGGTCAGCATACGATTGAGATTGTCGCTCTAGTGTCCGGTTCCCGTGAGACTCCTGTTTGGTGCATGGTTTATGATGATCTGGAATATCAGCATGAAGCGGATATTTTTGCAAACCAGATGAAGTATGTAAAGCCCCTGCTTCCCTACGAAATCTTCATGGCAAGCATAGAGGCTGGAAGCGACAAACATATCCTGATAAAAGATTTAGTAGAATCCTTCGGCCTGGAAATCGGCTCAAACTCCTCCCCTGGGTGCATCTGTGCGATTTCCACTTTGGTGGAGCTCTATGATAAATACGGCTATGATCTTCTCCAACACACCCTTGCATTGTGTATTGGCACATGGGAAGGAAGCCAGCATTCATTCAGTTCCAATATGCTCAAAGCTGTTGCCCGACTTCTCTACGTTTACGGGGATTCCTTAAAAGATGATGTATTCAAAGATAAAGTCGGACGCATCTCTGTGAAGGAGATAATCCGCTCCGCAAAAGACCGCAGGGCAGGCTCCCTCGGCTATGCGGAAGCACTCCTGCTCTTCTACAATAAAAAAATGAAATTTCCTTTGAAACTGGAATATTTGTATAGCAGAAAGCCTCCCCAGAATATTTCCCTGACCTCAGAAGTTCCTATGGAAGACTATGAAAATGAAGAAAGCGAAGATGATCCAGCATCCAGCCAATTAGAATTGTTCCAATCATAAATACCTTCGGTGCCCTGCCCGTCTTAGGCAGGGTACCACTCTATACGCATACTGTTTCCCGGCTGCCATCCATAAATGTGAATTCATATTTTTTTATCCCTTTTATAATAACCATCTGTATTACCAGCTGGGCCAATTCCGGTACATAACATTCTAATTCCGGTTGCTCAGATAGATCTAAGAACTGTTTTGCCCGTAACCTTTCCAGCGCATTCCCAGTTTCTATGGCTTCCTTCCACCGAGGGATGAGGATTTCTTTATGCTTCAGCAGCATGTTGTATGCCTTTACAAATCCCAATTCCAAATCGCTCTGGCTTACAAATCCATTGACGCAGGTTACCTTACCATCCGTCATATGATTTTTGCACTGCCATTGCATGATCCCCCTGCTTCTCCATGTGTGTCTGGTGTACGGTGATCCACACTCCCCACAGAAAATCCTAGAGGTAAAGGGATTGCACTCACGGCCGTACCCGTATCCTTTCAACCCGTGTTCTTTTACGAATTCCTCTCGGCGGGCAAATTCCAGCTGGACGGCATTCCATGTTTCTTTATCGATAATACCGATATGGCTTCCTTTCACATAAACTTGCGTAACCTCTCCATGATTTTTCACTTGCTTTTTGGTAAGGAAATCGGCGGTATAGGATTTCTGCAGCAAGGCATCCCCCATATGCTTTTCGTTTTTTAAGATGTTAATTACTGTAGAAGGATACCATTTCTTCGATCCCATGCACCCTTCGATCCCCTCATCTTCCAGCCCTTTTGCAATCTCCTGCGGGCTATGGCCCCAAAGGAATTCCCGGTAAATCCTCCGTACGATTTTTGCCTCCCGCTCATTGATGACCAGTTTGCCATCCACTTTATCATAGCCCAAGAACTTATGCGTGTTCACGTGCATCTCACCCTTTTTGAATTTGGATCGTATGCCCCATTTACAGTTCTCGGAAATGTTTCTTGACTCGTCCTGTGCTAAGGAACTTAATATCGTAAACAATAACTCTCCGGAAGAATCCAGTGTATTGATATGCTCTTTTTCAAATAGTATCCCGATTCCCAGATTCTTCAGCATCCTCGAATATTGTAAGCAATCCTGCGTGTTTCTGGCGAATCGGCTGATGGATTTGGTGATCACCATATCAATCTTTCCAGTTTCGCAATCAGAAATCATCCGTCTAAACTGCTCTCTTTTCTTTATATTTGTTCCGCTAATCCCTTCATCAGCGTATATGCCTGCCATTTCATAATTAGGATGGTCGCTAATGTAGCGGGTGTAGTATTCCACCTGTGCCTCAAAACTATGAAGCTGATCTTCCTGATCCGTAGATACCCTGCAGTAAGCAGCCACCTTCAGTTTCTTCTCAGCCCTGCTCTTCCCTTGTAACTCGTTCCGGCTTTTTGCAGGAATAACTGTAATGTTTCGTGCCATTTCTGCCCTTCCTTTCCTTGATGTAAATCGCTTTCCATATTGGCATGAAAGCCTGCACCACTCGATCAGGAATTCTAACTCCTTCACAGTAAGCTGCGCCTTTCCGCTTTCTGCCATTACACTCCCATACAATGTCCCCATGCTTTTTAATGTGCCGCACCAGCCTGCTTCCACACTCAGCGCAGAAAATGCTGCGGTAATAAGGGTAATTTTCTTCCGTAAGTTCCGGGACATCCCGGACAAACTCTTTCTTCTTATGCCGCCGACTCCATGAAGACTCTTTGGTATAGGAAAATTCCTTTATGGATTTGCGGCTATCCTTAACGCTGATGTAAATATTCCCTTCAAATTTCCATTGCTGAACTGCCGTATCAGGAACGTGAATACCGTCACAAAATTCTTTCCCATGACGTCTTCTTCCTGAGCAATCCCAACTCATGCGGTTCCCGTTACTGTAAATACGGTGCGTAAGAGGACTTCCGCATTTCGCACAGAAAAGATGCCCTTTATATGGATAATTTTCTTCCGTCACCTCCCGGATCTGGCAATCCATATCCAAATAATCTCGCTTCTTCTTTCTGGCCTCCTGCGCCTTATCCCAAAGCTGTCTCGACACAATGGGCGGATGATCGTCTTCAATATACCAAGCGTCCACCTCTCCCCGGTTCCTTACCAGTTTGCGTTCCTCATTCACATAATTTTTGTGCATGATATAGTCGCCTTTATAAATCTCATTTTCCAGAATCCGTTTCACCGTGCTTTCCACCCAGCCAGCGCCCTTATCCGTTTTTACGCCTGCAGCGTTCATTTCATCCGCTATTGTGGAAAGCGAATACCCTTCTGCAGCCATCTCGTAGATTTTTACGATCCACTTGGCTTGCTCTGTATCCGGAACAAACTCGCCTTTTTCATTTTTGGTATATCCAAAACAACGCTCCAGATACTGAACGGGAATCCCCTGTTCATATTTTCGCTGATATACCATCTTCGCTCCGATACTGCCGCTCTCGCTCTCTGCCTGTGCAAAGGCCGCCAGAATGGTGAGCATCAGCTCTCCCTGCGAAGACAAGGTATTGATGTTCTGAAGTTCAAAAAAAATACCGACATTGAGTTCCTTAAGCTCTCTGGAAGCCTTTAGGACAATGGCGGTATTTCTTGCAAACCGTGATACGGATTTTGTGTATATCAGATCAATCTTTCCGTTTCTGGCATCCGTAAGCATCTTCTGAAGGCCGGGACGCTTTTCTTTATAACCGGAAATGGCGAAATCATAATAGACACCTGCGTATTCATACTCTGGATTCGATTGGATCAGATTTTCATAGTATGCGATCTGGTTTTCCAATGAGTTCTCCTGCTCCAGCGCATCTGTGGAAACACGGCAGTACGCACATACTTTTTCCCGATAGCCTTTCGAGGATCTGGCTTCCAATACTTGAATTTCCATAAGCTGCTCCTTTCCTTTTGGTAGTCTATCTATCACTCTAAACGCCAAGAATAGCAAGTAAAATATCGTACCGTCCACCTTTCAGTTATTGGCATTACCACACAAAAAATTGCCCACGGAAGCCGAAGCCTCCGTGGGGATCGTTACTCATACTCTCTTCGCATAATCAAGGGAAATCCACCCAGCACCACTCTTGAGTTTACCCCAGCCTGCGGTGGAACCCGTACCGGATTTGACCTCGGTAATCGTGAATACGCCTTTCCCCGTATACTTTCCGGTCTTGGCATAATTCGTTCCGGGGCCTTTACGAATATTCAGATCCGTTGCGCTGACCTTTACCAGAAATGGCGTTCCTGACCCACCAGATGCAGTCTGCTTTCCGGTGTAAACTACCTTTCCGCTCTCATCATATACGAAGTATCCTGCATTGGAGTCAGCGCATCTCTTGGCGTTATCCAGATTGTTGAAAGCCCCCTTCTGGTTCTTAGCGTCCGACCAGCTTTTGCGGACACGATATAAAACAGAAGTTCCAGAACCAGAAGAAGAGCCTCCCAGTGCTGCCGTCACCTTAGAGGCCAGATCCCCAAGGCGAGAATACAGCCAGTCTCCCGGACAGGATTTATTGGCAAACCAGCGATGTACAGTCAGCACCATCTCATCGGATTTTGGAGAATAGTTCAGCGTCTTATTCTTAGCCCCCAGCCAGAGAAGTTTCTTCTTCCCATTTCGTTTGCAGATGTCCGTACACAGCTTCACGAGGGAATTGTAAACAGCAGTGGTCATTGCGTAGGGATCTTTTAAATCACTGGCGCACTCAATGGTGACGGCCCTCTGGTCATTTTCTCTGCTGGAAGAACACCAAGAGCGGTTCTTTTCCTCCACACAAAGGGCGATCTTTCCGTCTTTTCCAATGCCATAGTTACAGCTTGCCTCTACAGACGGGCTGGTAAAGCATCCGCAGATGCTCTCTGCCGTCAGCTGACCGACCACACAGTGGGGTGTGATACGGTCGATGGAATGTGTTCTCTGCCCGGAATGGTTCGGACTAAGTTTGGTGTAAGATATCAGGGAACTGTTTGTGTAAGCCATAATTATTCCTCCTCTTTCTCTGCTCTGTCATGGAGCTGCTCTAATACCGTTTTGATCTTTTCCGGGATCGGAAGTCCCAGATGTCCCGCATTCTCCAGCAGGCTCACGCCTTCATTGGAGATGTAGAAAAAGATGACCGCTGTCCGTAAGACTGCTCCCGTACCAATCACCTGCACATCGATGATGTTCGCAATCCCGACCAGCAAGAAAATCAGCACTTTGCGGAAGATCCCCTTGAAGCCAACTGCACTGGATAATTTTCTGTCGATGATGGCGCACATTACACCCGTGATGTAGTCGATCACCACAAAGGCAATGAGGGCATACAGCAGCCCATCACAGCCGCCGAGGAAATATCCCAGCCAGCCGCCCACAGCGGTAAAAATGAGTTGAATAGTGTTCCAGAATTCTTTCATGGTGCGTTCCTCCTTTGAAATTCAGGTATGAAAAAAGCGGCCGCTCCGAAGAACAGTCGCTGATTTCCAAAAAATATAAAATTAAGCTGTCCGCTTCCACATGTAGCAGACAATATAGGGCTGCAAGTTTGTATGAGAACCTCCGCCTCCCGTATTCCCATTCTTTCCTTTTGGTGTCAGGGTATGGGTATGCGCTCCGGCACTGCTGGTCGGCGAAGTCCCTTGTGCGCCGGATGCACCTGCCTTATGGACGGTATATCGGCTGCTACCTGAACCACCATCTGTATCCCGTCCAATGTTATGGGTATGGCCTCCTGCACTGTTGGTCGTGGTAGAACTTCCGGTAAATGTATGCGTATGACTTGGCATCTGGCTGGCAGTCAATGTAACCGATGATGCACCACCGGTCTTTTCCACTGTATTAAAATTACTATCGGACGTATTAATGCCTACGGGAACTCGGCCGCTGCCCCATGCCACCCAAGTACCTCCAAAGTAGGTGGAGGGGTTGGTAGATTTGGTACTCATATAGATGCTGCCTACCGGATACATCGTTTTGGCAAACTGCTGAATATACTCTTTTAGCAGCATTCCATAGACTTTCACATCCCAATTCTCAGCCACTTCAAAGGTATTGTCCCTTTCCGATACCTTTCCAACCGCCACGCCTTTGCCGCCGCTCTTAAAGTCCATGACCACGGCAGCCGTGGAGACGATCTCCTGAATGGAAATCGTACTGAATGCATCTTCCAGCGTGTAGCGCACATCATAGGATGTCTCCGTAGAGATCTGCCCCTTGCCATAAGTAAAAGCAGTATTCGAGGCAAATGTCACCCCGGCGTCCGTCCACTGCGTTGCTGATACCTGCTTGTACTGGACAGAGGTCTTGAGCGTGTTTTTTCCACCACAGCTAGAATAGCCAAAGGATACCAGCGCATGGATGTATGTCCCATCATCATCCAGCGTCCCATTGCTTAGACACCTCTGAGACAGGGAAGAATTGAAGTACGGCGGGGAATAGGCCGTCACCGTGATCGATACGGAAGCCTCTGCCGATACCCGTCCTCTGGAATCCGTTACTGTAGCCTTAAAGGTAATCGTCCCGGAATTGTTGAGAAATCCTGTGGTGAGCGTAGAGGCCGAACCACTATATCCTCCACCTGTAATGGTATAAGACTTGATGGTGGAACCATAGCTTCCCGCCGCCCCATTGATCGTCAACTTCACCTTGGATTTGGTCTGTACATAAATTCCCCATGTGCTAGGCACCTCCCCGTCAATCCGTGAAGCGGTCAGACTGGAGATAGTCGGCTTCACACTGGTCGGAACACTTAAACTGAACGTACAGGTCTTGGATCCGATATTTGTATTCCCGTTATAGGTCGTACAAGTAATCGTACAGGTACCACTGGTCGCATTCGGGATCTGGCTGGCCAAGGAAAGCGGTGGCGTCCACGATACGGAAGTTGCCGTTGTCTTGGTCGCAATCGTCCCGCTACTATTTCCAAAAGAATAGGTCAGGGTATGCGTAAAAGATGAGGAAGCACGGCTGATATTGATCTTCCCAGCTGTCCCCATCGTCATATTCGCAGCGGATACACTGGAGGCACGGGGAATGCTGTCCAGCGTGATATTGGCACTGGCCGAAATGGAATCATAATACGTTCCACTTAAAGTAGCCCGGATATAAAACACAGCGGAAATGGCTAAGGACTTACTGCCATCACTGGCATGGCTGACCGTTCTCGATACCGTTCCCAAAAGATGTGTCCCGATTGTACTGACCGCCGGAGAAGCATAGGTCAGGGCCGTCCCGTCAATGGTACATTTGTTATCGCTTCGACCACTAATATTTAGGCTCCAGTCATTGACCAGATACAGTTTACAAGTCACCGTAGACGTGTTGGCAGATACATTCTTGCTCTGCGACCAGTCCACCCGCAGCTTATAGTGGCCATCTCGGATGGAACCGGAAAAACTGCCGCTGGATGCCATCGTTCTCACCCCTTCCTTTTCTCAAATTAGACCGGACCTCTCCATTTGATCGAGAGGTTCCCGTTGGTTCTTGGTATAAAATCAAACCACCCCCGACTTTCATTGCCGAGGGACAGTTTGTTGCGGATCTCCGCATTGGTAATAACAAGGCTCTGGTTGGAGATATAGGCGATCTTCTGCCCATTCTCCTTAAAGGCCAATTCTTCATTCGATAGTTCTGCTGTGAAGGCGTTCCCGACCTTCCCCAGTTCAATGAGCGCTCCTCTAAACCGGATATACTCCTCCAAAAGCAGCTGATTGGTGGAGACATTTTCCTTGATCTCATCCGTAATCGCCGTGAAATCCATCCGAATCTCCGTGCTGTTCTGGGTAATACTGGTTTCAAAATCCTTCTGGATCGTCTCCAGTTCCGAGCGGGAAATAAATTCTTCCCGGACGGACATGTTGATCTGCTCCGAAGTTTTTGTGATCTCAGAATAACATTCCCGGATATTTTCCTCTAAAGACGAAAGATCATCCTCATAGCCGGAGAAGTTCTGGAAGGTGGCCTGACAGCTGGTGATAAGCGCCATACTGTCACCTCCATCAGTTGGAGACGTCACACTGCAGCGTCAGGATGCTGTCGATATCCGCAGCGGAAAGGTAGATCACCTTCCCGGTTTTATCAAACTCCGTGGCATGGCCATCCTTATCCTGTGCATACCATGTGTAAGTCAGAGACTGCTTTTCCGTTGCAGCTGCCCATGCCGATCCGGAATACTTCATCAGCGTGACGGTCTGACCGGAATGATCCACCTGATACCAATAATCCCCGGACTTTGGATTGGAGGGAGCCGTCTCAGAAATAGTGCCAAGCAGAGGATCGACTTCCTTCTGATTGGTGCGGACAATCACATAAGGCACCACGCCACCAAGGTTGTTTTTTACTGTAAATCCTCCAATGGAAAGCATCTCAGACACGTAAGGATCGGATTTATCCTCCACTGTAATCACGTCCTCATAGGTATTGCCTTTATAGGTCATGGTACAGCGGTAGGACTGGATATTTACGATATCCGCTCCGGAAACAGACAGTGTTGACGAAGTCTCTCCACTGATATCTGTCCACTTCCCTCCTGTGTATTTCGCCCACTGGTAGGTGGCTCCCGTGGTAATCTCCGAGGCTCCATCATAGCCAACCGCCGCCAGCGCAAGGCTGCCAGACTGGTTAATGACCACGGTGCCTTCCGGTGCATACACGGAGAATACAATCGCATTGGCTCCGCTGGCCCCGTTGCTACCCTTGTTGGATTTCGTCCAAGCAAACTTCTTCACCACAGAAGCTCCGGAGATCGTAAAGGTCAAGTCAATCGTGCCGTTTAAGACTGTTGCTCCACCAAGAGTCGCATTGGCGGCAAAGGACAGCACCACTGATCCGGCCTTGGAAGCGGTCGCTGCGGTATTGCTTTTCACCGTCACACCGGAAGGCAGCGTTCCGACCTTACAGGTACAGGCAGTCTGCTTAATTCCCAAATATCCCATAAACGGAATGGTCACTTCTGTGGCTGTAGCTACCAAGCCCCCGGAAGTACAGGCGATATTCTGGGCCTCATTTCCAAGAATGACAGAAAGCCCACCCGTTCCTGCCGCACCCGGCTCGCCCTGAGAACCATCATAAATCTTCGTGATGGAAGTCGTATCATAGACATCAGGATCATCGGTTGCCAGCTTGATCTGCGCTACACCGTTAAAAAAGACCGCATGCTCCGGTTTGACTACCAAGGTACCGCCGGAAATGCTGGCGTTATCCGAGGTCGTAGGATAGTCTTTCCATGCCCCGCTACTGTCCTTATACTGCCATGCTGTGATCGTCACACCTTGCACCTGTGCCGTCAGCGTTGCCTGCTTGGCACCAACCAATGCGGAGTTGGTATCGTACTTAAACACATAGGTGTCGGCAGAAAGATAAGCCAGTCTTGCGTTCTGTGCATTGCGGATCAGGGTATAGGTAATGTCAGCGGAAATATTGACCGTATTCTTCGTCTCCGAATCATAATAACTGATGTAACAGAGATAGGTGAGCATTCCAGACGTAGCCGCTGCCAGCTTATTTGCCTTCACTGTCAGGACACCTTTGGAAACACTCTCCCCGGAAGTCAGTGCCGCTTCCGCTCCGTTTCCCTCCTTCCGCTTCCACGAAATCGTAAGCCCCGAAGCGTCCAACGCCAGATTGGTCTGATCAAGAAACACCACCGGCGTAAGCACCAGAGGTGTACTGGCCCAGTCCGGCGCATAGGTATGAGGCAGCACATTAGGATCTTCAATCTGCGACTTGGGCAGATTGGATGTAATATAGGCCGACAGTTTCCTCTGGTCTGTAATATCCACAAAGGTCTGCTGGCTGGATGTAAGAATTGCCATATTCGTCTCCTCCTGTTAAATCGTGATTTCACAATAAAATGATGCGTTGTCCGTCACATCTTCCGTGGTGACCGTAATAGATTTCATTCCAACATGAGAACTGTCCCAGTCGGCATCGAGGTCTTCCCGGCCGGAATTCCGGTGCCAGACAAAGCTGCTGGCCGGAAGGGTATCCGTGATTTCCTTATCCCACGAATACACCCGGCAGCGAAGGATGCTTTTCTGTCCCTTATCCCGAAAGATGTTCACCCCATCCACCACCAGTTCTGTCCGGTACATCTTCTGGGCATTGATCTGATCCACTTTGCCCGTGATCACCTCGATCTTGGAAGTCTGCCCCAACAGGTCATCTTCAATGGAAGTGATGTTCTGCTCCTGCTTGGCAGACTGAGAAGTCAGCCGGACGCCTGCCGCCCCGATGGTGATAGTATTGCCGGAAGGGTCAAGGTAGTCCCGTGTCCGGCCAAGACACAGGTATGTCCCGTCAATCCCATGCGGTTTGGAAATACACCGGACATACATCCTCGCCCGGATGTCCCCGATATCCGCACCGGTATCGGACTCATCCACAATGGTCAGTTCCATGCTGGTGACACCTTTGGCCAGTTCTGTGATCCGGGCCTTGGCTTTCCGCAGCAGGTTCCCTGCCAGCGTTACATCCTCCCAAATTTCGGTTGTCCAGATCCAGCCGATCTCTTTCACCGCTTCCTCATCGTACACATAGTTCTTGCCATCGTTCACCGCCGTAATGTCCAGCCGGGTATCCGTCTCGGTTTCGTTGCCGTCTTCATCGGTCTCAGTCAGCTTCGCTCCTAAAGGGATCAGCGCCGTCACCCGTTCCGTGTGGTCACGGGTGATCTTTACATCGGTCAGGTTCTTCCCAAACTCCACCGTCTGCAATGACCGGTCTGGGAAGTCCTCCAAATAATCCAGCATTTTCCCATCTTCGGTATAACGCACCTGCAGGTAGCCGCCGTGAGTCTTGATCAACTTATCCTGTATGGCCTCCAGCGTCACAGAGTAATCGGAATTGCTGTAATTGATATAATCGTTGTTATCCGTCACGGTCACCGTGCCAAGGGTGAACCGCTTCTTTTCTTCTACCGCTGCATTATGCACGGAGAGGAACTGCTCCAACAGGCCACGAAGCGGCCCCTGATAGGAGAACGGCGGCTGCATGGTATCCTTCAGATACGCAAGGCAAGACTCACACGTCCAAGTGTGGGTGTTATAAAAATCTGTACCGTCATCCAAGGCCCGCCCCTCAAAGACGGTCAGATTATCTTTCTTGCAGACAATCGTGGAAGCCATCGGCTGAATCGCAGAAAGATAAGGATGGTTGAACGGGGCTGAGAGGGTCAGGCTGTCGATATTCTCCGCATCCTCCTGCACCTTCGCCTCCGTGATGGAAAGCTGGGACAGATGGGGATGGTAAAACAACTGCCCATCCACAAACACTCGAAACAAACTCATAGGCGTCCCTCCCGGTATCGGAAAGTAGTCGTTCCCTCCCCTGTGATGCTGAGCGAATTTTGTCCTTCCTGCAGTTCCAGTTCCGGGAACGTCCACGTCCCGGCGCTGACAGACTTCTTAAATACATCTTCACCGATGCTCCAGCTGAGCGCTGTCTCTGCTGTGGTGATGACCGTAGGTACCACCGGCATGTAGTCATTGTTCAGGATCACCGTACCGCCTCCGGTAATGGAAACTTCCGTTTCTTCTGTATGGTACCGGTAGGCATCCCCATCTGAACAGGACAATACCATCTGCCCCTTCCCAGTCAGAGGATCATAGGCCGGTTCCAGTTCCAAGGTACCCACGGCATACAGATCCGGCTCCTCACTTAAGATCACCTGACACAACTGCCCGGCATAGAGATTGGCAAGGATGTCCTTCCTCTGGTTGAACTTTTCCCGGCTCCCCAGCATAGACAGGGTAATGGTAAAATTCCGGGGCTGGTAGGATACCCGCCCAAGCGCCTCGGTAAAGCGGATCGGGGCATTGCGCCCCGGTACCACCACTGTATTGGTCTGCGACTGCGGCGTGGGAAAATCAATCTCCTCCCGGAGCCAACCCAGCGCATACATCCAACGGTCATTGATTTTTACGTCTGCCCTCATAGGCTCAGCCTCCTTTGCAGTTTCTGTGTTTTCCCAAGACCGCTGTCAATGGCCGGGAGCAGATGCCCCACCAGCGTCCCGTCATCCAGATACAGTCCCTTGCAGCTGTTCTCCGCAATGATCGCCAGATATTTCTCCAAAGTACCGGTGTTTAAATAGCTGGAGATCATCTGATCCAGCTGCTGGTAAAAGCCTTTCAGAGGAAGAACCGCTTCCCGTCCAGCTTCGCCGCCCGCCATCAGGCTGCTACCGTTCATGCCAAAGATGGTCGGTTTCGTCATGATACCGCCTTCCTTATACCAGTCAATCGACAGGTGGGGAACGCTCGGCGGGGAAAGGGATAACTTGCCCGTGATCTTGAAATGGGGCAGTTTGATCTTCGGCAGTTCCAGCTTCATGCCGGAGAAGAAACCGCTGATCTTATCCACGATCCCTTTGATTGTATTTTTCGCCGCTTCAATCGGCTTCGTGATAGCGGTCTTGATCCCATTCCACACCGTGGTGGCAGTACTCTTGATCCCGTTGAATACGGAAGTCACGGTACTCTTCACCGCATTGAATACGGAAGAGACCTTGCTCTTAATGCCATCCACCACCGTGGAGATCACAGATTTAATTCCATTCCACACTGTGGAAGCCACCGACTTGATGGCGTTAAAAACAGAGGTCACGGTATTTTTGATAGCATTCACCACCGCCGACACTTTACTGCTGATGGCATTCCAAATGGAACTGATCACGTTCTGGATCGCACCCATAATGCTGGAAATCACACCAGAGATGGCTGACAGCACCGAACTGACCGTATCCTTGATTCCATTCCAGACGGAAGTGACGATGTCTTTACAGTTCTCCCAGATAAACCGGAACGGCAGCGTGATGATGTCCACAGCCCCTTGGATAATGGAGCCTAACAGCATCACTGCGGTCTGCACCACGTTGCAGATGCCGTTCCAGACATTCTGCAGGTGTGTCCAGAGGTTGGAGAACCATGTTTTCACGCTCTCGATCATGGTGCCGATTCCGGTACAGATCGTATTCCACAAATTCCCAAACCACTCGGTAATAGCTCCCCAGTTCTGGATGATGGCGATAATCCCGGCAATGGCCGCCGCTACCGCCGCAATTACGGCAATGATCGGCAGAAGGGAGATATTCAATGCCCCCACCGACACTGCCAAAGCCGCAATGACCGGGGTCAGCGCCGTAAAGGCTGCCAGCAAAGCGCCAAGAATGACGATAAAGTTCTGCACTGGCCCCGGCAGCTGCTGGAACCAGTTACTCACCGTCTGGATCACACTGACCAGCGGCGGCAGGATTGTATTGGCAATCTCCGCAAGTTTCTCTCCCAGAGGAACAAGGGATTGCTGCAGCTTCCGGGTGTTGGACTCCATCTCCTGCATAGGCGTGGTCGTTGCATCGAACAGCCCCTGTGCGGAACCTTTCACGCTGTCATAGGTACTGCCTACCGAGGTCAGGGACGTAATAAATTTCAGGTTCCCGTCCTCTGCCATCGTACCAAAGGCCAGTGCTGCAAGATTTAAGGCTTCCTGCTGGTTCGTACAACCGGCGATATCCGCCACGATAGAGTCGATGACCTGTTTCTGGGTTGCCCCGCCGTTCTGCCACGAAGTGAACAGTTCCTGCGTTTTCGTGGAGAACATCCCGATAGACTCCCCAATGGTACCGTCCACCAGACGGGTGGTCACCTCATTGATAGCATCGTTGACCTTATCAAGGTTGTATGCGCCGTTCTTCAGACCATTATCCAGCAGCTGGAAATATTCAGAAGCAGAGTACCCTGCCTGTGCGAATTTACCGGCATACTCGGAAAGGTTATCCCCTAACTCATTGGTCTTATCCAAACCGTTCTGGGTACCTACTACGATGTAGTCCATCGCCTGTTGTGCGGTCAGGCCATACTGCTGCATCAGGGAATTGACACCCCGGAGGGTCTCATTCATATCAATCCCGTAGAGTTCCTCCAACGTGATCGCCTGCTGGGTCAGGTTGGTGAGATCAGTTTCGCTCAAATTCCCAAGGTTCTTCTTTACCATCAACACTGCATTGGCCACAGCATCCATGCTTTCCCCGACACCGGAGGAATACACGTTTTTGATCACGTTGGCGGACTGCTCCGCTGCCTGTCCGGTCTCGCCAAAGTAGGCGTTCACCTTGGTCACGGCGTTTTCCGTATCGGCATAGGCGTCCAGCGCCTTATCCCCGATCTCCTGGATCTTATCGCCCACGGCAGACAGCTGATCCGCCGCCTGCATCAGAGCAGCGCCTTTGGTATTTTCCGCAATCTGTCCAACATCATCCGCTGTATTTTCCGCAGCATCCCCGGCTTCGTTCAGCTGCTGGATCAGGTTTTGGATCGCCTGCCCGTCATCCACGGTGTCCAGAGCATCTGTCAGCTGGCGGATATCCGCTTTTCCGCCTGTGGCAGACTTCCCGATCTTCTCAAGGGCCGTCCGCAGCTGGTCGGAATTTGCCGTACCATTTTTAATCGCCGAAGTCAGCCTGCTGCCAAGGACATCTGCATAGTCATCTACCTCTGTGCCGGTAGCAGCGAACAGCTTTTCCAACCTTGCCGTATTCTGGGAAAGGGCATCCTGCTCCGTCTGCAAATCAGATAGGTCAGTCTTATATTTATTCAGCTTCCCACGGGTTTCCTCGATCTCTCGCTGAAACGCCTGATACTTATCCGCCCCGATATCCCCACGGGCAAAGGCTGCAGCTACTTGTTCCTGTGCGGCTTCCAGAGCCGACAGCTTTTCTTCCGTCTGGCTGACCGCCTGCGCCAGCAGTTCCTGCTTCTGCGCCACCAACACCGTATTGGAAGGATCGAGTTTTAAGAGCCGGTTCACATCATTTAAGGCAGACTGCGTTTTCGTGATGGAAGAATTGACACTTTTTAACGCTTTATCCAGACCGGTGGTATCACCACCGATTTCCACCGTAATACCTTTAATACGATTCCCCATAACCCTCACCTCCTAAAAATGGGCGCAAAAAAAGCCCGGATCTTCTCCGAGCATGAAAAAAGCACCGATTATTTCTAACCGATGCCTATGTACATATGCAATATAAATTTATCTGATTATAAGTTCATGTTGATCATCAATTTCCAGAATAACTTCCGGATTTTTATACAAATCTACAGCAACTCTGTTTTCGTCTACTACAGTAATTCCATTTATATTGTCGTATACGGTTTCTTTATTTTCTTGTTTTGATATATATACCGCTTTCATGTATTCTCCTCCTTAAAATTAGGATTTAATGTTACAAACTCTTGACCATAATATATTCTTCGCTATTTTCATCAATAACAGTAAATCCAGCTTTCTTATACATTTTTACAGCGTAATTACTTTTCTGAACAGATAATGAAATTTTTGAATAACCAGCTAATTTTTCTACTGACAATAATTGTTTTAATAATGAAGTTCCAATTCCTAATCCTCTGTAATTCTTTATGATAGACATAGCAAGAGATGGGGTAACATCATCAATATGTCCATAGTCATTCATTATTCTAACCCATATAGCTCCTACCACATTCTCTTGAATTTCAGCAACTAAGGCTTTATCATGTTTTCGTTTTCCAAAGTCGATGATATATTCTTGTAATTCAGGGCAATTTATTATGGATTTAGGCGGAGCTTCAATACCGTCTGGAATATAAATAGCTTCGTATAAAAAATTGTCCAACAAACAATATTCTTCATTTCTCATTTCTCGTATTACATACTCCATCCGCTCACCTCAAATTCTAATTTGTCACTGAATCATCAACCTTTTCATGGCTCCAATTATACCAAGAAAAGGCTGACAATTCAACGATTATCAGAACTTGTCAAAGTCCTCCTGAGTGGCAATCCGCTTATATTTCACGCCGTCATTGGATTTTTCCGTCCACATATCCAGAACCAGCCCAATCGTGAGCAGATCCAGATCCCGAATGGAAATCCCCAGTTCCACACTCCGCAGAAGGAACAGCGGCGTGGTCATTTCCCGCTCACTTCTGCCAATCTTTTTTTTGACGTCACATCCGTCACAAGGTTCTCTCCCCACAGTTCCAGAATCTGCGGCAACACCTCATAAATGGAAAACATATCGAACTGATCCAGCCAGTCCTCAATGTTCGCCGGGATACTGTTATCTGCATGGTAGGCCATCACATAGGCTACGTTCTCAAAGATCTCCAGATCCTCGATCTGCAGTTCCTCGCCGTTTTCTGTCTTGCCTTTATAGGATTTCTCCAACTTGGACAGATCCTTGAAAATATCCCGTTTAAACTTCGCCCGGTACAGGCGAGGGATCGTGGCAGAGGAACGGAATGGTACCTTCTTCCCACTAATTTCTATTTCACGCTTGATCATACGCCTTCATCCTCTCCATTTGTTTCTTCCGGTTCCTCCTCAGTCGGAGTGTATACTGCCTTATACCAATTCGAATAAGTACCGGCATCTGTAGTATCCCCGGTTCTTGCCTTGACCAGCCCATCAGATCGGGGATCGGCCGTGATCGACAGCGTCTCCGTCCCCGGCTCAATCGTATCTTCCTTCGTCTCCGACTCGATGGACGGGCGGGATGCAGAACAGTTATACAGCACATGGCGGATTGCGTTCACATCACCGTCAAATTCAAAAAGCAAGGCAAATTTCACACTCTCGCCAACACCGCTGTTTTCTACCAGCACACCTTTTGCATCCAGCTTCTCCTGCAGAATCTCCGTGCGGAACCACTCCGGGATCAGGGCAATCTCCAGATCACCGCTATAACCGTTGTTGGTCACGCTACGGAAGTACACAATACCATCCGCATAGAACGGGCTGGTTTCGCCCTCCGCATCCAGACTGATACTCACTGCACCGGGGATTGCCTTTGGCTCCGCATACGAAAAAGTAGTCGTACCATCGGAATCTGTCTCAGTCAGCTTGGCAGCGTGGACATTTTTCAAGTTATATTTCACTTTGTTTCCCATGAAAATCATACCTCCAATTCAAATGAGTAAAGGACTTCATAGAGTTTTTCGCTCTCGATCCAGACCTCTGTTTTGTCATAAAAAATACCGTGTATATCCAACACGGTTTCCAGCTTCTGTTCCACAGCCAGATCCTTGCTGTCTGTGTACAGTTCAATATTCACACTGCTGACCTTCAAATAAACTTTTCCGTCTGCAGAAAAGTTGTCGCTCTGGGGCAGAAGGTAGCAAATAAAGGGAGTATCGGGAGATTCCCCTTCCGCAAAGTGATCATAAGCAAACGGAATACCTGTCTCCTCCAAAAGTTTCACCAAATCATCCATTCGTCAGGCTCCTTTCAATCTCACGCTCCAGCTGTTCGATACCTGCTTCTTCCGCAGCAGCGATATGGGGCCTTGCGGCTACTCGACCACCTCCACGCTTCGCATGGCCATGCTCCAGCAGGTGAGCGATCTGATATCGGTTCCGGGAATGTACCGTCACCTGCAGAGCGTTGGCGCTTTCCTTTGTGGTCTTCACCGCCCAGCTTTGCGCATAATCTCCGGTATCCCTCGGTGCGCTGGCTGCAATATCTTTCCGGACGGTCGTGCCCACCTTTTTCACCGCTTCCTTCATATCCTCTGTGGCCAACTCTGCGTACTCCGTCAATTGCTCCATCACAGCAGCGGAAAGCTGGCTGATCGGGATTTTCCTTCCCATCGCTACCGTCTCACTTTCTCACAGGACAGCTTGATGCTCTTGCGCCTGAAGTTCATATGATCTACCGCAGCGATATTGTAAAGTTCACCGTTGAACTCCACACGGAAATGGGTGGAGTCGATCTCCGCCGCTTTCTTGCACCAGCGGATCGTAAAATCAATGCTGGAGTCATCCACCACCATCCCGGCATCCGTTTGCTCCTTACCAGCTTCGCCGCTGACGGTCGCATAGCAGGTATAGAAAGGTTGCCACTTATTCCGGTGGTTTCCAATGGCATCGGTGATCACCGTATTCTTGGATATAAAAATCCGTACATTCAAAAGTTCGATGTTCATCAGAAAGCCTCCTTCCTCGAACCAAACAGGAGGGAGCGGAGTGTCAGAGTTAACTCATGGTGATCCGCTTCCTCCCGATGTTCATAAAAATATGCGACCGCATACATGACCGCTGTTTTTATTTTCCCATCAGCACTCAGATCGGCCTCCCCATCTATCCGGAGGACATCCCTGCAAAGCTGCTCTGCTGTAGTAATAAAGCCCGTAATCAGCTGGTCATCGTCTTCGTAGTCCACTCGGAGATACTGCTTCATCTCTTCCAAAGTAACAATCACAGAAATGCCCCCCTTCTACAAAAATCGGATTACTCAGTTCCACCACCGGAAGGTGTACTTGCCTTCAGCTTCAGGATCTGTACTGCTTCCGGCAGGATCAGCTTGCCATCCACACGTTCCTTCGCCACGTAACCAATCATGCCGTTTCCAGCGAACAGTTCACGTAGTTCAGAAAAAGAACGGGTACCACGGTCACCGATGTTGTAATATTTGTAATCGCCAAAGGCAATCGCATCTTCTGGAGCATAAGCAGAGGTATGCACTGCATAGCCCAGTACCCGATCCGGCTCACCGGCCTGATAGGACGGCTGCCAGATATAGGCTCCGTTATTATCCTTCAGTTTCCGCAGGGAGGAGAGCGTTTTATCATTCATAATGAATGATGCCTTCTTACGATACGGACGCTTCAGGGCGTAAACGAGATCCAGCATATCGTCCGATTTAATCGCTGCAGTTAAGGTTCCGGCCACCGTACCACCGCCGGTCGCTGCAAAAAGGCCCAGCGGTTTTCCGGTTCCGTCCCCGTTGAGGAAAGCGTCCTCCTCGGCATTACCCAGCGCCTTTCCGAACTGATCCAGAATGTAACCTTCCAGATTAAAGGCATTATCATAGAGCAGCTCCTCCGTTACCTTGATCGCCACATGGAGTTTGTGAGCATCCAGCAGGATCTGACTGAAGGTTGCATCCCCAAACGTAAGAGCGCCGCCCTCTTCAATCCAGCTGGCGGCGGGTTTCGTTGCGGCAATATTGATCTTGTGTTCGCCGGAAGTGGTAATGATCGTGGCCAGACGGCGCATGATATTTTCTTCCGACAGGGTATCGATCAGGCGGCGGTCATACTCTTCCGGTACCAGATACCCGCCATCGGCATCCACGCCTTCCTGCAGGATATTGGACACACGCTTGAAATTGGAGCGGAACGCATCCAACATGGCTTTGCGGTATTCATCGGAAGCACGTCCAGTCTTCGGTTCCTCACCCCTGCCACTGCCCGGTTTGTTCGTCAGGGGCTGGTTCACCGGGCGGTTCAGTTCAACTTCCAATGCTTCCTGACGCTCCAGACGGGCGATCTCTTTCCCAAGATCATTGATCTCCTGCTCCATCTGGGTATAGGTGGCATCGTCTTCCGCAGTCAGTGTCCCTTTCTCCGTGCGATGGGATTCCAGAAAGGCTTTTGCAGCCTCCCATGCCTTATTACGCTTCTCACGCAGTTCTAAAATAGTCATAGTCTTTTACCTCCATTACAAATGTTGTTTGATCAGATTCAGACGCTCCATCAGGGAATCGACCGAGCGCCCGATTTCTTCTGGTTGTTTCTGGATACGGCATTTCGCCGCCAGCTTGTCCATCAGGGAATTCGTAACCGCCGCACGGGAGAACATCATGGGCGCTCCCGTCACAGCCAAGTTCTCGTCTTCCTCGGTATCCTCAGATGCCCGTTTCAAAATGTCATCTGCAAAGCCCAGTTCCACAGCGCTGTGGGCGTCCATCCAAGTTTCCGCATCCATCAGATGGGAAAGTTTGGCACGGGACAGCCCCGTCTTGATCTCATAGGCGTTGATGATGCTCTCCTTTACTTCCGAGAGCATACTGATCGCCTTTTCCATCTCAGCAGTATCGCCAAAGGCAACCGTGGCCGGATTGTGGATCATCATCATGGAAACAGGGGAGACCAGCACCCTTGTCCCGGCCATAGCGATCACGCTCGCCGCAGAAGCCGCAATGCCGTCAATCTTTACGGTCACGTTTCCGGGATAGTCCATCAGCATATTGTAGATCTGGGCAGCTGCCACACAGTCCCCACCCGGCGAGTTGATCCACACCGTGATATCCCCGCTGCCGGAACACAGTTCTTCTTTAAAGACCTGCGGCGTGACGTCATCGTCAAACCAGCTTTCCTCTGCGATGGTGCCGTTTAGGAACAGCGTCCTCTCCTGTATCGGCTCCTGTGTCTCCTGATTCAGAACCGTCCGGTTCTTCCACTTCCAGAACTTCTTCATCGGATTCTTCCTCCTTCCCGCCGCCATCGGCAGCGAATATTCCCGCATCCTCCAGCTTCGTCATGTTTCCATTGATCAGGTACAGATCACCGCCCTGCTCAGCCGGGATACGGTCAAGATTTTCAAGTTCCCGGATGTCATTGGCGCTCATCCAGCCGTTCTGGCGGGCTGTGGCATAGCCGTTCATCCTGCTCTGGTAATCCCCACGGAGCAGGCCGTCCACGTTGAACTTGACAAAATAAGCAGCCTTCTCCGACTCCGTGAGAAGCACACGGTTGATGGACTGTTCCCAACGGACAATCCACGGTTCCAGTGTGTATTTCACGAACTCCAAAGACTGCTGCTCAATATTAGAAAAGCTCGACTTTTCCAAATCCCCGACCATATGTGGCGGTACCCGGAAAATCCGAGCGATTTCATCAATCTGAAATTTTCTTGTTTCCAAAAACTGTGCCTGCTCCGGGGAAATGGAGATCGGCGTATACTTCATCCCTTCCTCCAGAACAGCGACCTTATTAGAATTCCGGCTTCCTCCGAAGGCTTCATTCCAGCTGTCCCGTACCTTGGCCGGGTCTTTCACCGTTCCGGGATGCTCCAAGATCCCGCCGGGAGTCGCTCCATTGGCAAAGAATTTCGCCCCGTACTCCTCGCAGGCGATGGCCATACCGATGGCATTCTTCGCCATCGCAATCGGGCTGTAGCCCACAAGGCCGTCAAAGCCCAATCCGGGAATATGCAGCACATCCGTAGGCTTTAGGATCACCGTCCCACTCTTCATGGTAGGCGCATCGGAATCCGACACCAGATAGCTGTAATACAGATGCCCTTTCTCATCCCGATCCACGGTCATGCGGTTCGGCATCAGGGGATACAGCCCCAGTACCTGTCCTTTCCCGTTGCGGATGATCTGCGCATAGGCGTTTCCCCAAAGGAGCAGATGCGTCATCAGCGTCTCCCGGAACACAAACGAGGTCATTTCCGGGTTTGGCTCGTCATGCAGAATCCGGTACAGCGGATGGTCAACCGCCTTTTCCTTGCTGCCGTCTTCCCGGTATTTGTATAAATGAACAGGGAGTCCAGCAATGGACTCGGAAAGAATACGCACACAGGCATACACCGCCGTCATCTGCATGGCTGACCGTTCATTCACGTTTTTCCCAGAAGTGCTGCCGCCAAAGAAAAAGCGGTAGGCGCTGCCGGAAGTACTATTCTTCGGTTTATCCCGTGACCGGAATAGCCCTGAAAAGATACTCATCAAAAATCACCATCCTTCTAAAAATAGGCAGACAAAAAGCACCGCACTCTCTGCGATGCCTTCCATCAAATTTCTTTTTTTAATTCTTTGTAATCAAGTTCTCAAATTCCTTCTGTAAATTTTTCACACGAGCAAACTCGTGGGTATAGACCGGTCGGCCCAGTACTTCTTCTATGGCTTTGTGAAATAACGGAAATGGCATACAAAGCCGTTCTTCATACAACTGGAATTTCACAATTTCCTCCGCTGTTTTTAACTCATACCACTTGCTATCAGCCATTTTTACTGCTTCTTCTCTTGTCATCGCAAAACCTCCTTTTTTTGGTACATGCATATTCGCTCTAAACAGAAATACTAGCAAGCGATTTCAGAGGTATATCTTAAACAAATATCCATAATTAGGATTGTGTATATTGCTTAGATAAATAATATGCCCCGCTCATCATAAACACTGGTGGGTGGGGTACTACGGATACAGCGGTCAAGCCCCATGATCAAGGCCACAATGCCGTCAATCTTCTCCACCGACCTTTCCTTATCCGGTTTGATATTCCCGGCCGGGTCTTGTCGCATCACCACGTTCTGGGCCATCCATTTGAGAACCGGATTCCCACCGTGGATGATATTTCCTTCCATCAGCAGCTTGTACAGTTCCTTAGATGGGGGAGACATATCCTTAAACCCCTGCCCGAAGGGAACCATCGTAAATCCCATATCTTCCAAGTTCTGCACCATCTGCGTGGCATTCCAACGGTCGTAGGCGATCTCGATGATGTGGTACTTTTCTCCCAGCCGCTCGATGAACCGTTCAATAAATCCGTAATGGATCACATTCCCTTCCGTGGTGAGAATGTATCCCTGCCGCTCCCACACATCATAAAGGACATGATCCCGGCGGCAGCGCAGTTCCAGCGTTTCCTCCGGCAGCCAGAAGAAAGGCAAAACAATGTATTTCTCCTCTTCCGTCCTTGGAGGAAAGACCAGCACCAGCGCCGTAATATCTGAAGTAGAGGAAAGGTCAAGCCCTGCAAAGCAGTCCCGCCCTAAAAGAGATGAATAATCAATCTTCTGATTGCCCCGGTCGTAGATATGCTCCGGTATCCATGCCACAGCTGAGTTTGTCCAGATGTTCAGCCGCAGCTGCTTGAACACATTTTCCTCTGCCGGATTATCCAGCGCCTCCTGGTAAGCATCACGGACACGGTCGATGCTGATGGTGTAACCCAGAGATGGGTTGGCCTTATACCAGTTCTTCTCATCATTCCAATCGTCCTCATCACTCAGGCCATAGATCACTGGATAAAAGGAATGATCAGCTTTCCGGCCGTTCATGATATCCAGCGCCTTGGTATGCAATTCATAACAGATACTTTCCTTATCCGTCCCGGCCGTGGTGATGATAAAAAACAGCGGCTGCTCACGAGCATCTCCAGAACCTTTGGTCATAACATCATAGAGTTTCCGGTTCGGCTGGGCGTGGATCTCATCAAAGACGAGGCCGGAAATATTCAGACCATGCTTGGTGCCGGTCTCAGCGGACAGCACCTGATAGAACCCGGCATTCCGGTAATTGACGATCCGCTTGGTGGCTGCCGCAATCTTCGACCGCTTTAAGAGCGCCGGACATTTCTCCACCATCCGCTTTGCCACATCAAAGACGATGGACGCCTGACTCCGGTCATTGGCACAGCCATATACTTCCGCACTGGCCTCGCCGTCTCCGTAGAGAAGATACAGCGCAATAGCCGCCGCCAGTTCTGACTTCCCGTTTTTCTTCGGAATTTCCACATAGGCGCTTCGGAACTGCCGCTTCCCATCCGCCTTCACGATGCCAAAAATATCCCGGACGATCTGCTCCTGCCACGGAAGTAGCAGGAATGGCTTTCCATCCCATTTGCCTTTCGTGTGTTTCAGGTTTTGAATAAAAGCGACCGCATGATCCGCCCGCTCCACATCGTAATGGGAAGTGGGGAGCATGAAGGGGGAGGGTGTGTATCGAAAACCCATCAGCAACCGCCCCCTTCCAGCAGTTTCTCCATTTCATCTTCTTCATCATTGTTTTCACCGCCAACGATCCGGCTCCTGGCCGATGGGGTTAGGCCAAACTGCTCACAGAACTTCAGCATGATTTTCATATTGGTCTGGGCGATAGATACCTGCGGCACCTGCTGTAGATAGCCATTGGGCGTCCGCACCATCGAACCGTGCTGAGTCAGGAATTCCTCCGCTTCCTTCCAACGAGCATAGGCTTGGCAGTACCCGGCAAAGGCCGCCATATCCATCTCAGTCAAAAGCCCCATCTGCTCCAGCACTTTCGCCATGCGTTTCCACTCCTTTTTCGCCTCATCCTCCAGCCAAGAAGGACAGCGGGGAGCCTTCTTCTCTGGCTTTGGTTCTTTCGTATTTAAAGGCCGACCGCCCGGATTGCCCTCCAGCATCTTCAGTGCGGTCGGCTTTGGTTTCCTGCCTCTCTGCGCCATCGCTCCCACCTCCTTAAAAATGACAAGAAAAAAGGACTTCTTGCGAAGTCCCTGATCCTAATTCCTGATTATCTGATTACAATATTAAAATCCGTAATATCGTAATGATTCTTCCTACAGTAATCGCAAAGCCAATTGTCTGCATCAGCCGGATTTGTAAATTCCTTAAAATCTACCCAGCCTGTTTTCCAACCTGTGTATGCTCTGACTATCCATTTTGTTGTTATCTTCATCTGTGTTTCCTCGCCTTCCCTTTTGGTAGTAGCATTTTACCTCTGAAACACATATTTATCCAGTTAATTCAATGCCATAAACTGCACAAATATCTATCCCAGAATGTGTCGATTTTACCACGAGAAACAGAAGCCTCCCGGCTTCCATTCTCATCTTTTTACTGCTGCATCGCCCATGCAATGGCGTGTCCGCCATCTTCAAATAATTCTCCACTCATGGCGATGAGGTTCAGGCGACATTCAATGTATCCGTAGCCAGTCTCCTCCGGCGTTTCTATGAATTCATAGGCGGCTGCAATAAAGCCCTTCCATGCGTGGTCGGTAACCAAGACCTTATCGCCCATCTTCAGGACTGCGCCCTCCCCGGCAGAAACCTTGATCTGCAGACTTTCCATCGTAGTTGTGTTAGGCAGCTTGTAGCCATTTTCCATGTTCTCTGTGTATTCCTCGTGTCTCCTGATTTTTGATGTCGCCATTCTCTTTTCCTCCATTTTGCTTTATTTCCCCTTTCGGTAGTACACATATTCACTCTAAATGGAGGAATTATCAAGTCAATTCTGAGGAATAATCACACAATAATCATTAGAATTTTGTGTCAGTTTTACACAGTTTTTTCTATGAAATATGAATGGCCGATCATTATCTGCTGGCTTCGGTACCTAATCCGCAGCCTCCCGGCATCTGTATCCAAAATCACTTCGAAATACGGTTTCAGTTCTACCTCAGAAATCAAAGGACATTCCTCTCTTGCGTCCTGCAACACCATATCCAAATCCAACTTTTCTCCGAGGCAGTGGCGTGAATACCAATAGCCCAGAATATCCGGTGCCCAACCGTCCTCAAACCGCTCCACAGCTTTTAACCATTCACCTTTTAAATCCTTCCGCTTCATAAGTTTCTCCTGCTCTGATGGATAATTGCAAGAATCTCTTCCTGCTCCTTGCGATCCACGCCGATACTTTCCAATGCCTCTCTGGTTCCGCAGTCCGGGCAGATCAACGTTTGGTTATCTTCTCTGGAAAGAGCAGGCGGTTCATAGTAAGTCTGCCCGCACCGTGGACATATGTATGCGCTTGTATCATCCATATCATTTCCTCGCCAATTTGATGATTCCATATTGATTGTGCTCTTTTCTAGTCCTGCTGCCGCAAGCTGCATTCCAAGCCTGAATCCATACTTGAAGCTCTCTTTGACCTGAAATTGTTCTACTTCAGAATTGTTATCCAGAAACCGCTCTAAAACCTTTTTACCAACTTCGTCCAGCGACTTTTGAAGACACTCAATATCTTCACACACCTGATCACTGCACTGCTCGATCTCCGGAGGCTTCTCTACCTGTCTTTCCCAGGGAACAATCCTACCAAAATATAACTGATCAATGATATCCTCTTCCACCTAACGCCCCTCCTCTATCTTTCGTACTCGATCCACGCCGTAGATCACATTCAGTCCTGATCCCGTATCCCAACTCACCAATAGGGAGCCGGTATCGTCTACCCCTGTAACTGTACCCTGCGTTCCAACTGGCGGAGCCTGAAAATCATCCATCTCCAGCAATTCAATCCGGGTACCCATTGGATATTCCTTTCGGATACGGGCAACAACCTCTTTACTCGGAAATTTCATTTTCTACCTCTGCTTTCTCTAATTCTTCCAGCATTTTCTCGCACTCCGTGTATAATCCTTGTAATCGTGGTATCATTTCCCGATCTTTCGGACTAAGTCCCATAATGTTGATCGGAATAGATAATACCCGTTTAGTCTGCTGAAGGACAAATCGAATACCAACTGTCCTTTTTACCGGAATATCCAGATCGTTGTGAAAATTACTGCCAGCCTCATATTTCCCTCTCCCCACTCGCTTCAAAACTCCCAACTGGGATGCAGTACGAATTGCACTGTTAATATGAGTCTGTTTAATCTCCGCCAGCTCGTTTTCCTGTAAATAGTTCGTAAACTCGGCAATGGAATGTTGACTTAAGTCGCTCCAAAAATCGTGCAGCAGCTTTCTGGCAAGCGCTGTTTTTGATATTGTCTCCTCCATCATGCGATGCCCCCGGCTTCCTCGTTGCCCTGCTCAGCCATCTGGGCAGCTTTCACAGCCGCACGTTTTTCCTTCTGAGCAATGCTGAATTTTTCTGCAGCCTCTTTGGTTCGGAAAGCTGTATGCCCTTTCAGCCCGGCTAGTAAAGCCTGCCTCGACTCCTTACTTGCCGTACCAGCCATGCCAAGCTGTACCAGCCAGATCCGCAAATAATATTTTTCGTTTTCCTCTATCACCGGGCTGGCACTGACTCTTTTCGCCTCTTTGGCTTTTTTCGTAATCAACGCTGCCAGTTCCGAATACGCTCTGCTTTTCGCACTATCCTGCGAAAGGGGAAAAGCAAAGGTCACTTTTCCTTCTTCCACTGCCAGCCCCTTCAAGCCCTCGGTGTCTTCCGACAGAAATGTCTGGAAAGCTTCGCAGGCATTCTCCTGCGGAAGTTGTTCCAGCTTTTCCAGCAAGGAATCGCTCACAGCGAAAGTCTCACACCGTGTAATCCGATTGAGCAGGTAAGCCCGTGCATGGATCATAGCAAGTAAGTTTTGCAGAAATGTTCTGTCATTGGTGTCGGCCGGAATCACAATTCTTACCTCATCGACCGGAGCCTCCAGGTACCCTTTATCCTGTAAAAACTGTGTCAAAAGGTTTTCATCTTCATCCGTCTCGCTTATGATCACTCCATCCCGGTCGATGGTAAGGCTTCCTACTTCATAGGCGAAGGTGGGTGGCCCTACATAACGAAGTTCCTTACCGGTAAACTCCGCAATGTCCTGAACCATCTTTTTTCGATTGTCTGTTTTCGTTTCAATTCTCATTGATTTTGCCTCCTTTGTTTTGGTAGTACATTCATCACTCTAAAAGGCAAAAATAGCAAGTCTTATTTCCTCATTTTGGAAAAAAATTTAAAGCAACGAACTGCCCTCCTTATTCTGAAGCAGCTGCGGATATGAAATTTTCTCGCCATCTCGCAAAACATAAATTGAATCGTCTGCTTCCGTTTTCTCCAGATACCTTTTTACGATTACATCACAGAACTTCTCATCCAATTCCACCCCATAGCAGATCCGCCCGGTCTCTTCGCAGGCAATCAGGGTAGAGCCTGATCCAAGAAACGGATCTAAGACAATGCAATTGCTCATGCAGGAATTCTGGATCGGATAGGCCATCAGCGCCACTGGCTTCATGGTCGGATGATCCTTGCTGGACTTCGGGCGGTCATACTCCCATATGGTGGTCTGCTTCCGGTCAGAATACCACTGATGCTTCCCGCCTACCTTCCAACCGAACAGACACGGCTCGTGCTGCCACTGGTATGGAGAGCGTCCCAACACCAAAGCATTCTTCTTCCAGATACAGCACCCGGACAGATAAAATCCCGCATCATGGAACGCCTGCCGGAAGATCAGCCCTTTAGAGTCTGCATGGAACACATAGATGGACGCATCGTTCTCCATGTTCTGTTCCATATTTACGAAAGCAGCGAACAGGAATTTATAAAAATCCTCATCCGGCATATTGTCGTTCTGAATCTTTCCAGCGGTCTCTTCCACATTTACATTGTAGGGTGGATCGGTAAGAACCAGATTGGCTCTCTGCCCTTCCATGAGTTTTGTGTATGTCTCCGGAAGTGTAGAGTCTCCACAGATCACACGGTGTCTTCCTAAGATCCAGATATCACCTTTTCGTGAAATCGGTGGATTTTTTAATTCTTCCTCCACATCAAAATCATCTTCCTTGATATCCTTGTTATGAACTTTGGAAAACAGCTGCTCGATCTCCGGAGCCTCAAAACCCGTCAGATCCGTATTGAAGTCCACACTCTGCAGATCCACCAGCAAGTCAGCCAACAGCTGCTCATTCCACGCACCTGTGATCTTGTTCAGGGCAATATTCAGCGCCTTCACCTTATGCTCATCTTCAATATGAACCACAACGCACTGGACTTCTGTATATCCTAAATCTTTCAGCACCGTCAGACGCTGGTGGCCCCCGATCACCGTCATATCATAGTTGACGATGATCGGTTCCACATATCCAAACTCCAAAATAGAGTTTTTAATCTTCTCATATTCTTTATCCTCAGCTTTCAGTTTTTTACGGGGATTGTACGCTGCCGGACACAGTTCATCCACAGACAGTTTTTTCCATTCCATTGCACCCACGTCTATACCTCCTTACGATCAGCGGGGCCGATATAAGGCTCCCGCTCTTCTTTTTTACGCCAGAACCGATCCTGCACATAACATGCATGGGAGCAGTACCGGCGGTTCTTATTTCCATAAGACCGGAAGGTTTTTCCACAACAAGCACAAGTGGCTTCATAATAAGCTGTCTCTTTTCGCTTGATGGCCTCTGGATGAGCCGCCCACCATTCCCGCCTGCATTTATCGGAACAGAACTTCCGCTTTCTCCCAGTGGAAGGCTGGATCAGTTCCTTGCCGCAGCAAAGACATGCTGTCCCGCTTTCTATCTGTTCTTTCACATTCAAAACAAGGGCGGAGGCATATCCATCCAGCCCATGACTTTTACAATAATTCCGGACAGTGTCTCTCGACAGCCCGACAGCGGAAGCAATGGATTTATATCCAGCGCCTCTAAGCCGTAATTCCCGTATCTGCTTTGCCTGAAAATCGGTCATTGCTTCACATCCTTTCGCAAAATGGTATCAAAAGAAAAAGCCGGAAAACCCACCTTTGCGGATAAGTTTCCCAGCCTGAAATCTAACTTTTTGGCAAATGATTTTTTGTTTGGCAGGCGGCTCGGATGCCGGAAATCCGCATCTTTACACGCTGCACAGTGTCTATTTCCCGCTTTTTCTTTACCCCGGCAGGTATCCCCCCTCTTTAATTTCGCAAAAATGCACGTTTGAGGGGGCGCCGGTCTTTTGGCAGCAGAGTCACAGAGATTTCGACCGCCCCTTGGGGTAGTGAAATTCCTCGTATCTGTCCTCTGTCATCGTTTTGGAATCGTGGCAGGATTTGCAAAGAGCCTGCCAATTGTCCCGATCCCAGAATAATTCCCGATTCCCTCTGTGAGGGATGATATGATCCACGACTGTTGCCTTCACATAACGTCCTTTGGCAAGGCACCTTACACAAAGAGGATGGGAGTGCAGGTAAACAACCCGTGCTTTCTGCCAGCGGCTCCCATATCCTTTCTCGGCTGTGGTCTTCCTGTCGTGTTGGTGCAGAGGTTTGTGTTCCTCACAGTACATGGTGCCGTAAGGAACCAGCCTGCCACAGCCCGGATGCTTGCACGGGGTGTTCGGCCTACGTGGCATGGTACCCACGACCTCTCCGGTTCCGTTCCACCACCCGATCAATGCCACGGATCGCACCGTCCTCGTCACCTGCCAGAATCTGCCCCTTGATCGTGCGGTACTGCTGTCCGGTCAGTTCCGGTTTCTTTTTCTTCAGATATGCCAGTGCTGCCCGCATCTTCTCTGTATCCATACGCTTCCACTCCCTTCTATGTACAGACGGGTGAAAGGATAAAGCCCCGCCCGGCCACGAAAAAAGGGCCTGAAGTTTTCGCTCCAAGCCCTCGTCTTATTTTGGCAATTCTAATGATAGCACGGTAAATCTAAAAAAACAGTACACCTTTAGTAAACCAAATGGCAAAACCCCTCTATGTAGATACCAATGTTCATGATATAATAACGATGTCGGGATGAGATTGGAGATAATGATGAGTGAAAAGAATTATTGGAAGCTACAGAAATTTTCTATTTTTTACACCTACTACGCCTTCATTGATTCACAGGACTATCTAGCTGACCAGCTTTTTGTAAAGCATAAAGTTAAAGTGGATTTTGGAAAAGAGTATTGTCACAAAGGATCGAATTACTTAGTAATTTTTTGTAAAGTAAGGAAAACCAAAGAAAAAGCATTCATCCAAGCTCTAGAAGAATTAGAAAACAAAATGTTATTAATGGGTCACAGGGATTATCCTAGTTTTTGTGCTGATATAAAGGAAAAAATCGAGAATCCATAAATCTATGGAGCCACATCTTTTTCTGGAGGAATATTGTGAAAGCTACAGAGGTTAAGGAAACATTATTACAGCAAATACAGGATTATCTGACTGGATTAATATCAAAAGAAGATTATGCTATAATCGCCAAAGAATACTATTCTTCTTATGTAAACATTATTAGAGGAACGGAATTTTATGAAATTTTTTCTGATAATATCCCTGATTGTTGTCTCGTTAACGTAGATGAGCCAGGGAATGATGACGAGAAAGAATATTGCTTTCATAAAATTCTGGAAGAAACCTATGATAAGTTAAAGCGTGTACTAGACTGAATATGATTCAAATAATCCCTCGTGCTGTATGTGCATGGCTATAAAGCTACACGAGTGGACAGATGGCGTAACCTGTAACCATGCGTGGGCGATTGTAAAGAGGGGATCGTTCCCCTCCGCCATACTTTATATAATAATGCCCATAGTTTCCATTCGGTTCTATGGGCATTGTCATAAAAAAGTAATTATAAAATAATCAGCGGTATCAATTATATCTCTCCACAGCCCCGATCTGTATCTGAAGTGCCTTGGTGATCGCTGCCATAACTCTCATATCCGTGACAGCACCTTTTTTCTCCATAAGACAAGACTTGTCAATGGTGCTGACCTGTTCAGCCAGCGCCATGCTGTTTCTGGCAAGCCCAGTACCGGAGGTCTTCGGAATCAGCACATGGGTGGGAAAGTGCGGCCTTTTGTATGTTCGTGCAGTCAGCGGAATTACCGTAATCACCGGGGAATTCTCATTCGCACGGTTATTGCTGACCACCAGAGCCGGACGGATGCCGCATTGCAGATTACTCTCTGTATCTCTGCCGAAATCCACGAAATAAATATCGCCTCGTCTGCATTCCATCACATCCGCCTCCTCAACTCAGCATATAGGATACCATCTCAGCATCCCGTTTTTCATATAGTTCCTCCAGTTCCCGAATGGCTTTCCGGCGGTTTTTCGCCACCATCGTTCGGGAAATGTGGTAATGCTCACACAGATAATCCCAAGTACAGCCTTTGATCACCATATCAGTCATGAACTCTGGCAGATAACCACTGAGGGTTGAGACCGCTGCCTCAAAGAAACGGATCTCCTCATCCAACATCAGATACTGCTTTTCCAGATGTTCATACCATTCCTGATTAATCCGCTCCATTTTTTCATGGTAATTAAGCGCAATAGAAGCAGGCTTGTTGGAAATATTACTGGTCTGCACCCGTTCTCCCTCCGGAGAATGGAAGTTCATGGAGTCAATCATCTCTTTCTCAGAAATCCCTTTAAAATTCCGGATCTGATGCTCCAGACAGTTCCGCTCTTTCTTCATCCGATGATATTCTTTTATGATTTTCTCGATCCTTTCGCTCATCGTTTACCCTCCAATCCTTGCACGGACAGCTTCTATCAGACTGGACTGCCGCATATCTTTCTTATCCAGAGCCTTCATCACATCCTCGTCATGGGTATCCTTGGTGATGATATGATGGATCACCACGGTGTGTTTCTGTCCCTGTCTCCACAGTCTGGCATTCAGCTGCTGGTATAGCTCCAGAGACCATGTCAGGCCAAACCAAACGATGGTGCAGCCACCTTCCTGCAGGTTTAAACCATGACCGGCAGAGGCCGGATGAATCAGGGTCAACGGGATCTTCCCGGCATTCCAATCTGTGATATCCTCCGAGGTGTCAATGCGCCGGGCCTGTGGGAACCTCTCCTGAATCCGGGAAAGATCATGCTTGTACCAGTAAGCTACCAGAAGCGGTTTCCCATTGGCCGCTTCCACCAGATCCTCCAGTGCGTCCAGCTTCCGGTTATGAATGTGGAGGACTTTCCGGTCACTGTTATACACAGCGCCGTTGGCCATCTGCAGAAGTTTATTGGAAAGAGCCCCTGCGCTAACCGCATCCAGTTCTTCCTCTCCGATCTGTACCACCATGTCCCGGCAGAAATCCTCATAGATGCTTCTCTCTTTCTGGCTCATCTCCACTTCCACACGGTTATAGATACATTCCGGCATATCCAGATAGTCCACCGCTTTCATGGAAATACAGATATCCGAGATCAGGGAGTAGATCGCTTTCTCCGCTCCCTCACGGGGTTTGTAACTATAAATAATCTCCCGGTTCCGTTTATCCGGTGTAAAGAACCGCTCCCGGTACCCGGTGATAAATCGTCCCAGCCGCTGTCCCATATCCAGAAGATACATCTGAGGCCAGAGATCCAGAAGGGAGTTGGGAGCCGGTGTACCAGTCAGACCGATCACCCGGTTCACCAGCGGCCGTACCTTTTTCATGGCTTTGAACCGCTGTGCCTGATTGGATTTAAAACTGGATAGTTCATCAATCACCACGGTGTCAAAATCCCACCGATGGTTCTGCACCAGCCAGCTGACATTTTCCCGGTTGATAATGTATAGAAATGCCGGACGGGCAAGTGCCTCCTCTCGCTGTTTCTGGCTCCCAACCACCAGTGAGGCGGTAAGCCCTGTCAGGTGTTCCCATTTCTTCAGTTCCCTCGGCCATGTATCCGTGGCCACACGCTTCGGGGCAATCACTAAGATCTTCCCGATATCGAAACGATCCAGCGCCAGTTCCCATAAGGCCGTGAGCGTGATCACCGTTTTTCCAAGTCCCATATCCAGCATTAAGCAGCAGATCGGATGATCCAGAATAAAATCCGCTGCGTACTGCTGATAATTATGTGGTCTGTATCTCATCTAAAATCCCTCCAATCATTTCTGTATGATCCACGGTGTAAGCACGAAAGCCCAGTGCGGTCAGCTGCCTTGCCCGGTACTGCTGCAGAGGCCGCATGGTCTCTCCCGGTGCTTTCAACTCCACAAAAGCCATCCTTCCACCGGGGAAGAGAACCAAGCGGTCGGGCACCCCATTGAATCCGGGGGAAACGAATTTGACAGCCAGCCCACCACGCTTTTTTACCTCCGCAGCGAACTTCTTTTCTACGACACTTTCCCTCACGAAAATCCCTCCTGTTCCTTGGTGCTGTTCCCAGTACCAAAAATCCTATACGTGCGTACACGCATATACGTGTGCCCATTTCTATATATTTCTTTACCTTTTATCCTCAATATGGCTTTTCTTAGGAACATAGGAACAGGCTATCGCCAAACGCTTGATTTTAAAGGCTTTGTGCCTGTTCCCATTCCCTGTTCCGAAATCCTGCAAGGATACAACGGAACGTTCCCAAATCAGTCCTCTTGTTCCTTACTCCGCACGAACGTCTTCTGCGTTCCGTAGAGGGGGAAGCGGGTTTTCCCGCTTTTGAGTCCCTGTATCGGCTCCCAGCCGCCGATCTTCATCAGGATGGATTCCACCTCATAGGAGTCCGTCCGTTTCAGGTTCTGCCGCTCTTTTCCAAAACATTCACACCAGATTTCCATGATGCATACCTTCTCCCGGCGCACCGTTCCCGCCGTGGGCGCACCATCAAACTCGCTGCCACCAAGGAAACTTCTCCGCTGGTACAGATCCATCTGATCCCAGTTCGCAGGGAGCAGGGTCTCCAGATACTCTGCGATCACGCCTTCCCGGTCATCGGACTCCATCGCATCCTGCTGCATCACATAGGCATCCGCCGCAACCCGGCCTTTCAGATACAGTTCTTCTCCATTGTGGTAACGCTCCAGTGCTTCTGCCCAGACCTGATCCACCTCCTGCAGTTCCCACGGGTGGAACTTACCATGCCCGGAAACGTGTACCGGCCAGAAGCGCCGGTTCCCGGTAATATCTCTAAGAAAACCGCCCTCGGAGTTTGTGCTTCCCACAATGATGCAGGATCTGGGATGGCTCTCCACAGCCACGCCATAGGACTGCCGGAACTTATCATCCGTTCTGGTGACAAAGGATTTCACGGTCTCCACATCCACCTTCTTGATCCCGGCCAACTCTCCCAGTTCCAGAATCCAATATCCCTGCAGCTTCTCTGCGGCCGTCTTATCTTTCATATCGGAAATGGAAAGGCTGTCCGAATACCACTCTCTCCCCAGCAGGGCAAACAAGGTGGATTTCCCGATTCCCTGTGGGCCGTTCAGCACAAGGATGGAATCGAACTTGATCCCCGGCTCATACACTCTGGCTACCGCAGCGGTGAAGGTTTTCCGGGTGACCGCACGGACATAGGGTGTATCTTCCGCACCCAGATAGTCGATCAGGAGCGTATCCAACCGCTCTGTCCCGTCCCACTGCAGGGTAGAGAAATATTCTTTGATGGGATGATAGAGCCGCTCTGCAGACACCACCGCCAGCAGGGCGTCCTTAAACTTGGTCGGTGACCAGATCCCATAGACACGCTCAAAATACAGCTTGGCGCAGGAAATATCGGTATCGCCCCAGCCGGGCTTCACCTGCCGCCACGGAAGCGGGCCGATCACGTCCACCATGCTTTTAAATTCATTGAAGACAATGTTCTTCAGCTTCGGATCGTACCGGAGAATCAGGGCAATGTTCGTCAGGGTATCTTTTACTTTTCCCTGCTTGTCCAGTTCCAGAAGGGTCTGCCAGTTTTCGCCGTCTTCTTCCGTAAACTCGGCCTGCGCCGCCTCTGTCCGCTCCTTTGCCAGCTGCTCTTTTACCCTCTGATCTTGGAGGGCAAATTCCTGCATAGCCTTAAAGGATGGCAGCATTGCCGGATCAATATCTTCACTTGCTTTTGCGTCCAAGGCTCCGAATTTATGGATTCGGACAACATCAAATGCGTTCATCAGCTTCCCGCAGGCCGGATCAGTAGCATGATGGCTGTAGGCAAAACGGTCTTCATAAATCACGACACCGGCCTGAGAGTCAGCGGGGATGTAATCGTATCGACCGGACATGGCGCTGTGTTTGTACACATCCGTCAGGAAAGTGTCGATTGCCTCCGTGATACTGTAAGCACGGCAGAAGGCCCCCACCATGCCCGGTTTTTCCAGCGGATCGGCCTGCTTTTTCATATCCCGGCGCACAATCGTCTGTTGCCGTTTGGAAACCGGCCACTCTGCTGTGTTGTGCCAATCTGTATATTTTGCCAGAACTGCATCCGGATTGAGCAGGTCTCCCGTGATCTCTCGGAACACGAACTCCCCATCGGAAGAGGTGGAAGGCCAGTACATCAGCCTACTCGGTTCATAGGTGGTATCATCAAAAAGTTCAATCCCGATTTCTTCCGCAACTTTTCTGGAGACAGCGCAGTACTCATCCGGCGTCACTTCACGAGACAGAGGGATGATAAGACGGAGCCTCGGCTTTTCCGGGGTGTGCTTATGGGTGGAATACACATAGCACTGGAAGGAAAAGAACATCTCGATCTGATCGATAATATCTTCTGTCGCATAGTCCATATCCAGCGACAGGCCCGACCGGGTAAGGACACAGTCCTTCTTCCTTCGGCCACCTTTTAATGTGCCAAGGACAAACCCGCCCACATCCTTAATCTCATCCTGCTTCGCTTTCCCCAGCTTCCGGTACTGCTCCACCGTCTCGGCCGTCCGCCGGGTATGGGAGATCCGGTCTCGAAACTCAGACAGTTCCATTTCCACAAGGTTCCAGTGTTTCTCCATTCTGGAGTTTCCAATACTCAGTCGGATCATTCGGTTCCCTCCTCCATAAAGATTTCCATGTTTCTTCCTATCCTCCGCAGTATCCTTTCACACTCCCGGATGCAGCGCTGCAGTTCCCGCTTTTCCGAGGGATCTTCCGTCTTTTTCTCCAGGTTCTGATACGCCTTTATCCGGGAGCGATAATTCATCTCCTGTTTCACCAAAAACTGCCGCAGCTTTTCCTTTTCTGATTTTTCACAGTACCGCCGGATCAGCGGCGAGAGTTTCTTTGCTTTTGCAACAGTACAGGGGAAGAAACGCTCGATTTCCAAAACCATCTGCCCGGTCGGATATCGGATGTGCAACCTCTTTTCTTCCGCTTCCATATGCTGTACAGCATAATAGGCTGTCGGGTCAGGACAACCTGATCCATTCTTATAGCTGATCCCCATAACGCATCCTCCTCTAATCTTTTTTGTAAAACGCACATTCGTAACCGTCCGCACGAAGAGGCAGGCCCGCTGCCCAACCCGGCTGTTCCGACATGATCTGGCAGATTTCCCCTACCCCGGAGACACCATCTGGGACTTCCAACACCGCTTCATCGTGGATGTGCATGACGATTTCAAACCCTCTATTTCTGAGCCGGAGCATGGCCAACGCCAGAAGGTCACGAGCCGTAGCCTGCACGATATTCTCCACCAGCTTCGGGCCATAGGTTTCGATCCGCATCCACTTTTTACTTTCCCCGACACCCTCATAAGAAAGACTCTCCCGGCCAAACCGGTTCTGGGTCATCCGGGGCTTGATATAGGACAGCTTCCGGCCGGAGGGAAGGGTGACAAATAAAATGCCGGAGCGGTAAGTAAAGCACAGGTTTCCCAGAACTACCTCCGTCCGCTCCTTCACAGCCTTTACTGCCGCTGCGTCCACATCCCACCAGAACTTTGTGATATGGGGATTGGAATTCCTCCACTGGCTCACCAGCGGCTGCAGTTCTTCTTCCTGCATTCCCATATCCAGAGCGCCCATTGAGGTGAGCGCCCCGACAGCGCCGCCGTATCCCAACGCCAACTCGGCAATCTTTCCCTTCTGCCTCAAATGTCCGTTCACACCATGCTTCACTACCGGGACGCCGAACATCTTCGATGCGGAAGCGCAATAGATATCCCCGCCCTCCGCAAAGGTGTGAAGCCGCCATTGCTCCCCGGCAAACCACGCCAGCACCCTTGCCTCAATTGCGGAAAAGTCTGCCACGATAAACCGGCATCTGGGCTTTGGCACAAAGGCTGTCCGGATCAGTTCCGACAATACTTCCGGAGTGGACTCATAGAGCAGATCCAGATCTTCAAACCGTTGTTTCTTTACGAGGTTACGTGCCAGTTCCAGATCTGGGATATGGTTCTGCGGAAGGTTTTGCACCTGCACCAAACGTCCGGCCCAGCGCCCGGTACGGTTCGCCCCGTAAAATTGGAGCAGTCCATGCACCCGGCCATCCGAGCAGACGGAGCGTTCTATGGCCTCATACTTTTTCACGCTAGTCTTCGCCATCAAAAGCCGGAGTTTCAATACCTCCAGCACTTCTCCGTCTGTCTCTGTAAGCAGACCTTTGACCGTTTTCTTATCCAGCTTTTCCGCTTCCACGCCATGCTCGGCAAGCCAACCCTTGATTTGCACAGGGGAATTGGGATTGGAAAGCCCGGTCAATTCATAAGCTCTGGCCGTGACCATCTGCCGGTACTGGTTATCACAAAGGACTGCATTCTCCACCAGCTGCTGATCCACCAGAATGCCCCGATCATTGATCTCCTGATCCATCCGGTACAGTTCCATCTCCGATTCCGGGATGGGAAACTTCCACAACCTCTGCCGGATCTCTCGCTCCGCATCCACATCCCGGATACAATAGGTTTTAAACCGTTCCCATTTTTCCGGCGCATCCTCCGGACGATTTCGTGTCCGGCCGCCGTTAGCCTTCGTGGGCTTGCATGGCATGGAGAAAAACCGGACAAGGTCAGCACCTTCCTTCAGCTTTTTCCTCTGTATATTCAACACCTCACCAACGCTATCCAAAGACAGGGGAAGTGCCAGCATGGCAGACTGGACAGCCGTACACTGCCATCCGGAAGGAGAAAGTCTCCGTTCCAGATACTTGGAGATGCAGGTACGCTCAAACTGTGCGTTGAATGCTGCTTTTGTGATCGCCGGATCTTCCAAGGCAGCCAGTACCCTCTCCGGAAGCCGCTCTCCACAGGCAAGATCCACAATCTGGGTTGGTTCCTCATCAAAAGCGTAGGCAAAAAGTAAAATTTCAAAGTTTGGACTATCCGAATAGGCATACACGCCGCATTTGGACAGATCCACATCCGAATAAGTTTCAATATCTATCGACAGGATCGGCATAAAAGCTCCCTCCTTAGTTGCGCTAAATTTTTTTATTTACGGTATTCCATACTCAAGTGGACTGTAGTATAATAGTCTTGTTGACAGGGGCCGCAGATACAGTGGGCTCATGAAATAATCGAAGGATAAGTCCCCCGCTTCCGGCTTTCGCTTCATTGCCGAATACAGCCAGACGAGCGGGGGCATTTGTTTATGTATGGCAGAAGGGAGAGGTTTTCTCCCGCTCTGCCTTTGATCAATTAAGCCAGAAAATCCTCGTCCTCTTCTGTCTCAAAATCTTCTGCTGCGGTTGTGCGTCCTCCAAGGCTTTCTCCATCACGCAGCTTCTGAATATTGCCAAGTCCAGCAGCAATCCCACGGTTCCCGTTGGAGTTGTATCCGTAGAAGGTCACGCTGATCTTTCCATAACAGCCGGAGTACACTTCGCTCTGATCCAGAATCGGCTGTACATGGGAATCCACCACCTGTGGGGCCTGACGGCTGTTCGCATTGAAGAAGTAACTATATGCGTAGGCTTCATCATCCGGACGATCAATGTCTCCATCACGCAGCGGCAGCTTCAGGTTGGCCGGGATCTTCCCACCCCACTTGGAGATGGAGTCTTTCTTAGCCTGCTCCACGGCAGCTTTGATGGCGTTGATGGTTTTCGTGTCGCTCTTCGGAATGATCGCCGAGACACTGTACTTGGGATCGCCGCCATTGACGGAATCCGGCTCCCAGCAGTGCAGGTAGGAAAAACGGCAGGGTACGATTACTTTTGTAGGGTTCATATTCTTAGACATGGTTTAGTCCTCCTTCTGAAAATCCGCTTCTGCGGTTGATGTTTGAATGGCTTCTCGCTTGTCCGACTCCGGTACAAGCGTTATTTTCCCAGCGGGCTTGTACACCAGAGCGCCGAGGATACGGGCAAATTCCTTTTTCCCCATCAGACGCTCCATATCAGTAATCCCGATCAGGGTAT